>JADHEF010000216.1_pt1 | contig 69356 bp, 54 predicted proteins | sample 8952391 | NCBI WGS metagenome assembly JADHEF01 (sample SAMN16124439, study PRJNA663245) | bioreactor sludge metagenome | isolation source: sludge (nitrite) | place: India:Bengaluru | collected 2019-02-28
CGCTCAACGGCGATCGCAAAGGGCCGCAGCCTTTGTTGCTGGCCAATCTGGCGCGCGATTTCGGCGCGCCCGCGCTGGCCGCCCTGGGCCGCAACACGCACGGCCTGTACGGCGGCGGCGAGATGGCGCGCGCCGCCGGCAGCGCGCGGCCCGACCGCGCGGCGCTGTCGGTGCTGCCCTGGTTCTGGGCCGGCAACAACATCCATGACGCGCGCGTACGCCTGGTCTGGCCCGAGGAAGGCGCGTATTGCACGCCCATGGTGTTGCTCGCGCGGCGCGAACTCACGCCCGGCGCCGCCGCCGCGCTCGAATTCATCACCGGCCCGCGCTGGACCGAGCGCATGGAAAGCGTGCGCTGCGTCGCGGCCGACCGCGAACACGCGCGTCTGCCGCTACCCGGCGCATTGCGCTGGATCGGCTGGTCGCTTGCGCGCCAGGACGGCGCGCTCGAAGCCCTGGTCGCCGATGCGGCCGCTCAATTTCAACAAGGATTCCAGGCATGAAACTCATCACGCTCGCCGGACCGCCGTCGGCCGGCAAGACGTCGATCGCGCTCAAGGTGCTGCGCCAGTTGCGCGACGAAGGTTTGCGCGTCGGCGTGGTCAAGTTCGATTGCCTGACCAGCCGCGACGGCGAACGCTATGAAGCCACCGGTATCCCCGCGCTGACCGGCCTGGCCGGCAACACCTGCCCCGACCATTTCTTCGTGAGCAACATCGAGGATTGCGTCGCCTGGGGCCAGGACCGGCAGCTCGATCTGCTGGTCAGCGAATCGGCGGGCTTGTGCAACCGCTGCGCGCCGCATGTGCGCGGCCTGTACGCGGTCTGCGTGCTCGACAGCCTGTCGGGCATCGACACGCCGGCCAAGGTCGGCCCCATGCTCAAGACCGCCGATCTGGTCGTCATCACCAAGGGCGACATCGTGAGCCAGGCCGAGCGCGAGGTGTACGCGCACCGGGTGCGCCAGGTCAACGCGCGCGCGCAATTGCTGTTCGCCAACGGCATCACCGGCCAGGGCACCTGGGAAGTCGCGCACTTGTGGCGCGCCGCGCCGGTGCTGGAAACCCTCAACGGCGGGCGACTGCGCTTCTCGCTGCCCTCGGCGGTCTGTTCGTATTGCTTCGGCCAGACCAGCATCGGCCGCGAGTTCCAGCGCGGCGTGATCCGCCGCATGGAGATCGCGGCACCAGGGGCCGGTGCCTCGCGCGCCGATGCATCGTCAACGCAGCCCTGAAGCCCGTCCACCTCGCCGGAACCGCCATGCCGAACACCGCCTTGCTCGCCGATGCCGCGAGTCTCGATTTCTTCCGCTTGAACCGGCTGCCCGCGCCGCCGGCCGACGCCGACCTCGACGCCTACTGGAACAGCCTGCCCTGGCAGCAGCGTGATCTCGGCGGCTGGACCCGCGACAGCCTCGCCGAAGGGCTGGCGGCTTTTCGCGCCGCGCGCGCGGCCCAGGATGCCCAGCCGCAACGATTGCGATCGCTCGAAGTCCGCGCCGGCCGCGCCAAGGACGGCACGCCCGAGCCGCAAGACCTCGTGTTCAAACCCGGCGAGGTGATCTGCATCGTCGGCCCGACCGGCGCCGGCAAGAGCCGCTTGCTGGCCGACATCGAATGCCTGGCGCAAGGCGACACGCCCTCGGGCCGGCGCGTGCGCGTCGACGGCCGGGCGCCCGATCCGCGGCTGCGGTTCTCGGGCGAAGCGCGGATCGTCGCGCAGATCACCCAGAACATGAACTTCGTGATGGACCTCTCGGTCGCGGCCTTCTTGCATTTGCATGCCGAAAGCCGCGCGCTCGCCGATGCCGACGACGCGGTGCGGCGCGTGCTCGATGCCGCGGTCGCGATGGCCGGCGAGCCGTTCGGCCCCGATACGCCGCTCACCCAATTGTCGGGCGGGCAATCACGGGCCCTCATGATCGCCGACGCCGCGCTATTGAGCCCGAAGCCCGTGGTGCTCATCGACGAGATCGAGAACGCGGGCGTGGACCGCACGCGCGCGCTCGGGCTGTTCGTCGAGAAAGGCAAGATCGTGCTGCTATCGACGCATGATCCGTTGCTGGCGTTGTCGGGCACGCGCCGGCTCGTGATCCGCAACGGCGCGGTCGCGCGCGTGATCGAAGCCGAGCCACGCGAGCGCGAATTCGCCGAGCGGCTCGCGGGCTTCGACCGCGGCCTGGCGCGTCTGCGCGAGGCGTTGCGGCGCGGCGCCGATCTTGACGCGGCTTGGGACGCGTTGCGCTTCTGAAGCTTCGTACGCCGCGTTCGCGCGGGTACGCCCGCGTGCGGATCGGAACGGCGCTTGGAGCATTTCATGCTTCATTGATGGAACTCCGACGCACGCGCGGGTACATCCGCCGCGCATCGTTCCATGGCGAACGCCGCGCAGACGCGGGACGGCATGGCATGTCGCTTGCCCTATACGCATCGACTCCACCACTGCCTTGCCTACCGCCATGAAAGCTCGCTCCGCCTATCTACTGCCGCTCACGGCCAGCCTCGCCCTCGGGACCTCCGGCGCCCAAGCCGCGGATGACACCGCCCAACTCGAATCGGTCCATGTCGAAAGCACGCGCACGGCGCGCGACCAGGAAGCGCCGCACAGCCGCTTTGCGACACCGCAAAGCCTGTCGGCCGAGGAAGTGTTCACGCGCGAAGACATCGAAGCGATCCGCCCGCGCGATGTCCTCGATCTGGTCGAAACCGCCGCCGGCATGAGCCTCCAGCGCCAGGGCGCGCGCGTGCACAGCTTTTCCTACGATCGCGGCGACAATGTCTCGATCATCGTCGATGGGGTCTACCTGAGCACCACCCAGGCCCAGCGCGTGATCGGCGATCTGTCGGTCGAGATGATCGAGCGCATCCGCTTCGTGCGCGATTCGACGGTATTGTCGATCAGCCCGTTGATGTCTTTCGGCTCGGCCAATGCCGGCTCGCCGAATCAAGGCTTCATCCTGATCGAAACCCGCGGCCATCGCCGCGCCGACACGGCGACCGACCTGCGCGCGAGCTACGCGACCTACGACACCTGGAAGACCGCCGGCTATACCGGCCTGAGCTGGCTCGACGACCGCGCCCGCTTGTCGGCCTCGTACGAGCATGCGCAAAGCCACGGCAAGCCGGATTGGAACAACGCCTATCAGGGCGACACCGCGCTGCTCTCGGGCGGTTGGCGCGATGCGGGCTTCACCGCCGCCGCCACGCTGTATGCGAACCGTGCCGAGCGCGACATCCAGCGCGCGATCGGCACCTATACCGGGACCACCGGCTATCCGGTGAGCGGCCCCACGCCCCAGGGCGTGCTCGACAAGAACATCTGGAAGTACGACCCGATGGACACCACGCTGTTCGCGCTCGATCTGGCGCGCCCCTGGAACGCCCGGCATACCACCGCGCTGACTTACGGCTGGACCGAGGCCGAGGGCACGCAATACATGTACACGACGACGACGCCCCGGGCTTCGATCGCGGGCAAGCAGGCGCGCGACCAGACCGAAGAATGGAATCTCTCGCACACCATCGCCGACGGCAGCAACACCTTCAAGCTCGGCCTGCAAAGCGTCTATTGGTACCAGCTCACCGAAGGCAATGCCGCTCCGCGCCGCGAGCGCATCTACGGCGTGTATGCGACCGATGAAATCCAATGGACGCCGCACTGGTCGATCGATGCGACCGCGCGCATGGACAAGAAGCGCGTGCTCGAGGGCGGTGACAAATACCGCGCCGACGGCGCCAGCGTGCGACTCTCGAGCGGCACCTGGACCGACGAAGCCACCTTGCTCTCGATCGGCAGCGCCTGGCGCGTGAACCCGACCTGGCGGCTGAGCGCGCGCTATTCGTTCAACCGCACGCCCACCCCCGATGTGCTGACCACGGTGAACGATGCGACCTTGCCGGCCGAGCGACGCGGTCGCACCGAACTCGGCGTCGAAGCGCAATTCGGCCCGGCCTTGCAAGCGAGCTTCACGCCCTTTTATTACGACCTGCGAAACGCCAAGGTCGCGGCCGGCACGGTGACCACCGCGCCCGACGGCAGCCCGCTCATCGACGCGGCGACCGGCCTGCCGACCAGCGTCACGGTCTATGGCGCGGCCGACCGCATCCGCAAGGGGTTCGAACTCAACTTGAAAGGCCGCTTCCTCGACGACCGCCTGGGCTATACGCTCGGCTGGACCCGCTTTCTCGACGACAGCCAGAACGGCGCCACGGGCAATGAACAACCGGGCAGCAAATACAGCGCGCGCGGCGATTGGCGCCACGGCCCCTGGAACACCAGCTTGAGCCTGCTGCATGTGGACCCGTACCGCAGCTACAACTACGTGGTGGGCGATTTCACGACCGTGAATCTGAGCGTGGCGCGCAGCTTCGACCATGGCGTCACGCTCACGGTCTATGCGCAGAACCTGACCGACGAGGAATACGGCACGATGAACAAAGGCTACCCGGCCACCGCCAACTGGGGCGTGCTGCGCGATGTGGGCGCGACCTACGGCGTCGAACTTGCGGTACGGTTCTAGCCGCGCCGCGCGGCGCCGACCGCGTTGGCGAACTCGACCCAGGCCGCGCCGAAGACATTCCGGTCGCGGCGGGTCGGGTCGATGCAGGCGATCGGGCCGCCGAGTTCCTTGAGGTAAGCGCCCAGCGTGTTGCGCAGCATCTTGCGCCGTTGCGAGAACCCGGCCGTGACCACTTCGGCGAACAGCTTGTGGTCGTGCGCGCCGAGTTCGGCCGCCGGACGCGGCTGCATGCGCACCACGGCCGAATGCACCTTGGGCGGCGGGTCGAAGGCTTCGGGCGGCACTTCGAGCACGGCTTCCATCGCGTACCGGTATTGCAGCATCACCGACAAGCGGCTGAAATCGCTCGAACCCGGCTCGGCGATCATGCGTTCGACCACTTCGCGCTGGAGCATGAAATGCTGATCGACGATGCGCTCGGCATGATCGACGAGGTGGAACAAGAGCGGGCTCGAAATGTTGTAGGGCAGATTGCCGACCACGCGCAATGGGCCGCCCGCCGCCGCGGCCAGCGCGCTGAAATCGACATCGAGCACATCGCCGGCATGGATGCGCAATTGCTCGGGCGCGAAATCGCGCGTGAGCCGTGCGACCAGATCGCGGTCGATCTCGATGACCTGCAAAGGCAATGCAGCGGCGTCCATGCGCGCGAGCAGCGCGCGCGTCAACGCGGCCAGGCCCGGCCCGATTTCGACCACGTGATCGCCAGCCTGGGGCGCGACCGCGTCGGCGATCGCATCGACGACCGATGGATCGACCAGGAAGTTCTGCCCGAAGCGTTTGCGGGCGCGGTGTTCGGCGGGCATGGGTTCGGCGGCGGCCTCAGGCGGTGGCGCGGTGCGCACGGGCGAGCGCGCGCGCGAGCGCGATCGCTTCGACCAGGCTGCCGCAATCGGCGCGGCCGCTGCCGGCCAGATCGAGCGCGGTGCCATGATCGACCGAGGTGCGCACGATGGGCAGGCCGAGCGTCACATTCACGCCGGCGCCGAAGCTCGCGTACTTGAGCACCGGCAGGCCTTGGTCGTGATACATCGCGAGCACGCAATCGATGTCGGCCAGCAGGCGCGGCTGGAACAAGGTGTCGGCCGGGAACGGGCCGCGCGCTTCGATGCCCAGGCCGTGCGCGCGTTCGAGCGCCGGGACGATCAGATCGCGCTCTTCGGTGCCCAGATGCCCGCCCTCGCCCGCATGCGGATTGAGCCCGGTCACGGCGATGCGCGGCTGCGCGATGCGAAACCGCGTGCGCAGATCGCGCTCGATGATGACCAGGGTCTGCACCAGGCCGTCGATGCTCAGCGCGTCGGGCACCGCGCGCAAAGGCAGATGGGTGGTGGCGAGCGCGACGCGCAGCACGCGCTCGGTGATCGAGGCGCCGGCGGTCAACATCATGACCACGCGCTCGACGCCGCAGCGCGCCGCCAGGTATTCGGTATGGCCGGTGAACGGCGTGCCGGCATCGTTGATGACGCCCTTGTGGACCGGCGCGGTCACGACCGCGGCATAGCGGCCGGCGCGGGCGCCGTCGATCGCTTCGTCGAGCATCGCCAGCACATGGGCCGCATTGCGCGGGTCGAGCCGGCCGGGAATGACCGGCGCATCGACCACCACATCGCGGATCGGCACGCCATGATGGCCATAGACCTGGCCGACGCCGATCGCATGGGCCGCGCGTTCGAGCACGGTGCGCGCGCCGATCACGACGAAGTCTTGCGGCTGCGCGCCTTGCGCCATCCACTGGGCGAGCGCGGCCGCGGTGATTTCCGGACCGATGCCGGCCGGTTCACCCGCGGTGATCGCGATCGGCATCGGCGCGGTCCCGGTGTTCACCGGCTCAGTTCGCCGCGCCGTCCAGGCGCAGCTCGACATAGGCGCGATCGCGCAACTCGCGCACCCAGTTCGCATAGGCCTCGTCGGACTTGCGATCGCGCACCGCGTTGCGCGCGTACTGGCGCAGACGCTCGGGGCCGATGTCGGTGGTCTTGCGTTCGAGCACCTGGATCAGATGCCAGCCGAACGGCGATTGCACCGGATCGCTGACCGCGCCGATCGGCAGTCCGTTCATGACTCGCTCGAATTCGGGCACGGTGTCGCCGGGATACAGCCAGCCCAGGTCGCCGCCTTGGGCTGCGCTGCCGTCGCGCGAGTATTTCTTGGCGAGGTCGGCGAAATCGCTGGCCTTGGCCTCGATCTCGCGCTTGTATTCGGCCAGACGGCGCTGGGCATCGGCATCGGTCAGGCCGTTTTCGCCGGTGCGCAGCAGGATGTGGCGGGCATGGGTCTGGGTCGTGGTCTGGGCGAGGCCGCCCTGGTCGTTGCGGCGTCCGAGCAATTTGAGGATGTGAAAGCCCGCGCCGCTGCGCAGCAAGGTGGTCGTGACCTCGCCTTCCTTGAGCGGGCGCACCGCATCGACGAAGAGCTGCGGATAGCGATCGAGTTTGCGCCAGCCCATTTCGCCGCCGCGCGTGGCTTCGAAACCGTCGGAATAGCCGGCCGCGACCCGGCCGAAATCGGCCCCGCCTTGGACTTGCGCAAGCGCTTGCTGCGCGCGCTGCCGGCGTTGCTCGACCACTTCGGGCGTCGCGCCGTCGGGCACCCGCACCAGGATCTGGCCGATGTTGGCTTCGGCGGCCGATTCGTTGTTCTTGCGTTCGCGCAGGAATTCGTCGATCTCGGCATCGGTCACATTGAGCTGGGATTCGACTTCGCGATCGCGGACCCGCGAGATCATGATCTCTTCGCGGATTTCTTCGCGGAAATTCGCGTAAGTGATGCCGTCTTTTTCGAGCCGGTCGCGCATTTGCTGAACCGTGACCTTGTTCTGCTCGGCGATGCGCGCGAGCGCGCGGTCGAGCATCACGTCATCGACGCGGACCCCGTTCTCCTTCGCGTATTGCACCTGGGTGCGATCGACGATCAGGCGTTCGAGGACCTGGCGTTCGAGCACATCGCGCGCCGGCAGGCTGATGTTCTGCTGGCGCAGCTGGCGCTCGACCTGGCGCATGCGCACTTCGAGTTCGTTGCGCGTGATGACTTCGTCGTTGACGACGGCCACGATGGCATCGAGGGCGCGCGCGCGTTCCTGCGCCTGCGCCGGCCCGCAGATCAGGCTCGCGAGCAGCAATGCGACGAAGGGAATGAAACCGTGCTTCATGTCTGCCTTTCTGGGCGGCGCCGCGACGCCGTCGTTGGGATTCATTCGTATTGTACGAACCGGGAGACCGTACCCGGCGCCGGGTTGATGATCTGATAGCCCGGGATGCTCCGGCGCAGCGCATCGAGCGGGCTCGACCCGACGCTCGCGAAGCCGTTGAGTTCGAGCTGGAAGAAAAACGAGGTGGTCGCGGTGCGCGTCGCCGTCACATAGCGCTGCGCGACCAGCCGGAACACCCAGCACCCGCCATCGTATTCGAGGCCCGCGAGCGCCTCGACCAACCGCTTGTCGAAGGTCGAATAATTGACCCGCCCCACGCCATACCAGTTGGGCGCCACCCGCCATTGGCTCGACACATCGTATTGTTCGAGCTGGCCGCGGATGAAACGGTAATTGAAACTGAAGGCCTTGCCGCGCTCGGGCGTCCAGCGCATGCCCATGCTCGATTTGCCGGTCCGGTTGGTCGCGGCGTCGTATTGCAGCAGCAGATCGGCCGACAAGGTCTCGCTGATCTCGCCGCCGATGCCGGCCAGGACATCGGTCTTGCTCGCGGTCGACAAGGTGCTCGCATCGAGGCCGACGCGCTGATCGTCGAAATAAAAGCGCTGGCCCAAGACGGCGCGCAAGCGTTCGAGCCCGGTCTCGGGGTCGATCAGGCGCGACGAGACCGCCGCCGTGAGCTGGTTCGCATCGGAAATGCGGTCCTGGCCCGAATACCGGTTCTCGGAAAACAATTGCGCGAAATTGAAATCGGCGAGGCTGGTGTCGAACAAAGGCGCGCCGTTCTGATCGCGGTAGGGCGTGTAGACGTAATACAGCCGCGGCTCCAGGGTCTGCAACAAGTCGGTGCCGAAGACATGCGTGGTGCGCTCGAACGTCAATCCCGAATCGACCGAATAGGTCGGGATCGCGCGGGTATAGCCTTCATCGAGCATAGCGCCCGACGCGATGCGCGCGGTATCGAGGTTGTACTTGGCGAAGTTGTACGACACGCGCGGGGTCAGATAGCCGCCCGGCCGGATGATCGGATAACTAAGCGCCGGATTGGCCACCAGGCGCGCGCCGGTCACCGCGGTCGGATGGGTGAAGCGCGTGGCTTCGGCGCCCAGGGTCAGGTCGAAACCGTTGCGGTCGTAGCGAAACGCGTTGAACGTGACTTGCGGTTCGCGCTCGTAAGGAATGGCGATCGGATCGTCGGGGTCTTGCAGCACCTGGAACTTCTGGACCCGGGCCTGCAAGTTCCAGAACGGCGCGCCATAGGTCAGCCCGCCTTCCTGGGTCAATTGCCGGTTCGAAACCGCGACGATGGTGCGCGAAAAATCGGACACATAATCGTCGTCCGAGACCCGGTCCACATTCCAGTAGGTGCCCCAGCCCGAACCCAGGCTCTGGACATGCGTGGCCCCGAACGACCAGCGCTTTTGCCCGGTCTGATTGTCATGGTCGAGCAGTTCGGCGCGCAGGTCGCCGCGGTAGTTCTGGCCCAGGTAACGGAATTCGTTGATGAGTTGCAGACCGCGCTTGCTCATGTAATGCGGGGTGAGCGTGTAATCGCGATTGGGCGCGATCGCGAAGTAATAGGGCAGCACGAATTCGACGCCGCGCGAAGTGTTCACGCCGAAGCCCGGGGTCAGGAAGCCCGACTTGTTCTGATCGCCGACCGGAAAAGTGATGTAAGGCGTCGCCAGGATGGGCACGCCCTGGAACACCACGGTCGCGCCATGGGCCTCGCCGGTCTGTTCGGCGCTGTCGATCGTGAGTTCGCGCGCACGCACGAACCAGCCGTTGTTGCCGACCGGGCAGGTCGAATACCGGGCTTCGTCCATGCGCACCAGATCGTTGCCTTCGAATCGCGTCGATTCGGCCGACCCGCGCCCTTGGGTCGCGTTGACATGGAATTCGCCGGGCCCCAGGTTGCCGCGCTCGGTATCGAGTTCGTAATGCAGGGTCGGGCCTTCGTAGCGTCCGCCGCTGGTCTGAAGGCGCACATTGCCCTCGGCGTCCAGGCTGTCTTCGACCTGTTGGTAACGGATACTGTCGGCGCGCAGCAAAAGCGTGCCACGTCGCACTTCGGCCGAACCTTCGATCAGGGTTTCGCGGTCGGTCGTGCCGGCGATGCGCTCGCCGCGCATGAAGACCGGCAGGCGGTCGTCGCTGTCGGTGGCGCGCGGCAACAGTTCGCGTTGCAGGCGCAGGCTCAGGCCCTCCTCGGCCCAGGCGGGCAGGGCGGCGGCGCCGAAGGCGGCGGCCAGGGCAAGCACGAGGGGGCGCGGTGGCGCGCTGACGGATCTTTTTTTCGGCACGTCGAATTCCAGCCAACACGCGCGGCCATCAGGCCGGTCAGCACGGCGGTGCTGGAGCGGGGCTCGTTTTGGGGCGCGCTATTATAGGTCGCGTCTGCCGCCGTCCCGCGCGGCTTTGCGAGCTGTCACGCATGTTTGCTTCCGCACCGAATTCATCCGCTTCCGTCACACCCGCCCATCCGCGCGATCCGGCCCTGCGGGCGTGGGTCGACGAACACGCCGCCCGGTTCTGCCTGCGCCCCGAAACCCTGGCCAGCGCCTCGGCCGATGCGAGCTTTCGCCGCTATCTGCGCATCGCCCGCACCGACGGCAGCACCTTGGTGCTGATGGACGCGCCGCCCGGCCTCGAAGACCTGGGGCCTTTCCTGCACGTGCGCGAAGCCTTCGCTGCCTGCGGGGTGCGGGTGCCGGTCATCGTCCATGCCGATCCGGCGGCCGGCTTCGTCTTGCTCGAAGATTTCGGCTCGACCCATTTCCTGGCCGCGCTCGATGCCCGGACCGCGCCGCGCTTGTACGGGGCGGCGACCGAGGCGCTGGTGCAACTGCAACGCGGCACCCGGCCCGGCGTGCTGCCGCCTTACGATGAAGCCTTGCTGCGCCGCGAACTCGAATTGTTCCGCGACTGGTATTGCGGCGAACATCTGGGCGTGAGCCTGACCGAGCGCCAGCACAAGATGCTCGACCAATGCTTTGCGGCACTGATCGCGAACAATCTGGCCCAGCCCCAGGTCTATGTGCATCGCGACTACCATTCGCGCAACCTGATGCTGCTCGGCGATCCGGCCGGCGCCGGCGACCTCGGCCCGGGCATCCTCGACTTTCAAGACGCGGTGCTGGGCCCGATCACCTACGACCTCGTTTCCTTGCTGCGCGATGCCTACATCGCCTGGGAGGAAGACCAGGTGCTCGACTGGGCGGTGCGCTATTGGCAGCAGGCGCGCGCCGCCGGCCTGCCGGTCGATGCCGATTTCGGCCATTTCTACCGCGATTTCGAATGGATGGGCTTGCAGCGCCATCTGAAGGTGCTCGGCATTTTCGCGCGGCTCAAGCATCGCGACGGCAAGGACGGCTATTTGAAAGACATGCCGCTGGTGCTGCATTACACCCGCCAATGCGCCCAGCGTTACAGCGCGTTCGCGGGCCTGGTCGAACTGCTCGACGCCCTCGAAGGCGCCGCGCCGCACGTGGGCTATACCTTCTGACCATGCGCGCGATCATTCTCGCGGCCGGTCGCGGCGAACGCATGCGCCCGCTGACCGACACCTGCCCCAAGCCGTTGCTGCCGGTGGGCGGCAAGCCCTTGATCGTCTGGCAGATCGAACGGCTCAAGCGCGCCGGCGTCACACGATGCGTCATCAATGCGGCCTGGCTCGCCGAGGCCTTGCGCGCGGCACTGGGTGACGGCAGCGCCTTGGGCGTGCACATCGACTGGTCGATCGAACCGCCCGACGCCTATGAAACCGGGGGCGGCATCGCGACCGCCCTGCCCTGGCTGACCCGCGACGCGCCCGAGGCGCCGTTCGCCGCGGTCAGCGCCGACATCTACACCGAGTTCGATTACGCGCGCCTCTTGCCCGCGGCGGCGGCGATCGCGGCCGACCCCCAGGCCACCTGCGCGCATTTCGTGCTCGTGGACAACCCGCCCCATCATCCGGGCGGCGACATGGCGCTCGAAGACGGGCGCATCCGCCGCAGCGGCAGCCTGCTCAATTACGGCAACATCGGCGTGTTCCATCCGGCCTTGTTCGCGCCGACGCCGCGCGCGGCCAAGTGGAAGCTCTTCCCCTGGGCCTATGCCTTCGTCGAGGCCGGCCGGGTGAGCGGCGAACATTTCGGCGGCGCCTGGCACAACCTGGGCACGCCCGAGCAATTGCGCGCGCTCGACGCCGGCTTGCGCGCCGGGACCACCGCATGAACGATCTGAGCCAATACCGCGCGCGCCGCGAAGCGCTGGCGCAACGCATGCGCGAACGCGGCGGCGGCATCGCCATCGTGCCGACCGCGCCCGAAGTCATGCGCAGCCGCGACAGCGAATACGACTACCGGCCCGACAGTTATTTCTGGTACCTGAGCGGCTTCACCGAGCCCGAGGCGGTGCTGGTGCTGATCGCCGATGCCAAGACCACGCGCACGGTCTTGTTCTGCCGCGCCAAAGACATCGAGCGCGAACTCTGGGACGGCTTCCGGCTCGGACCCGACGCCGCGGTGGCCAGCCTCGGGCTCGACGCCGCGCATCCGATCGCGAGCATCGATACCGAATTGCCCAAGCTCATGGCCAATCAGCCGGCGGTGTTCTGTCCGCTCGCGCAAGGCACGGCCTTCGATGCGCGATTCCAGCATTGGATGGCCTCGGTGCGGTCCTTGGCAAGGGTCGGCGCCGGGGTGCCGGCGGCCAGCCACGACGTGCTCGCCCTGCTCGACGAAATGCGGCTGCGCAAAGACGCGCACGAACTCGACACCATGCGCCGGGCGGCGCGCATCTCGGCCCAGGCCCACCGACGCGCGATGCATGCGACGCGCGCCGGCCGCCGCGAATACGAGATCGAAGCCGAATTGCTCTACGAATTCCGCCGCCAGGGCGCGCAAGCGCCGGCGTATGGTTCCATCGTCGCGGCCGGCGCGCAGACCTGCGTGCTGCATTACCGCGCCAACGACGCGCTGCTGGCCGACGGGCAATTGCTGCTCGTCGATGCGGGCTGCGAACTCGACGGCTATGCCGCCGACATCACGCGCACCTGGCCGGTCAATGGCCGGTTCGGCGCGGCACAACAGGCGGTCTATGAGATCGTGCTCGCCGCGCAACAAGCGGCGATCGCCGCGGTCGCACCCGGACAGTCTTTCGACGCGCCGCATCAGGCCGCCCTCGCGGTGCTGGCCCAAGGGCTCATCGATCTGGGCATCTGCGCCGGCACGCTCGCCGAGGTGCTCGCCAGCGGCGCCTACAAACCGTATTACATGCACCGCACCAGCCATTGGCTGGGCCGCGATGTGCATGATGTGGGCACATACCGGCAGCCGGCCGCGCAACCCGCGATCGACGACGCCACCGGCCAGGCCGCCGAAACGCCCTGGCGCAATCTGGTCGCGGGCATGGTGCTGACCATCGAGCCCGGGCTGTACTTGCGCGCCTCGGACGAAATCCCCGAAGCCTATTGGAACCTGGGCGTGCGCATCGAAGACGATGTGGTCGTGCAGGCGCGCGGCGGCGAAGTCATCACCGACGAAGCGCCCAAGACGGTCGACGACATCGAGCGCTGGATGCGCACCGCCGCCCCGCAGTGGTGAACCCGATGAACGCCCAGTCTTACGACATCGCCATTTTCGGCGGCGGCCCGGTCGGCACCGCGCTGGCCTTGCTGGTCGCGGCGCGCTCGGCCACGCCCGAACGCGTGCTGGTCCTCGATCGGCAGACCGAAGCGCAAAGCCAGGCCGATCCGCGCGTGATCGCCTTGTCGGCCGGTTCGCTGCAATTGCTCGAACGGGTGGCGCCGATCGCCGAATTGCAGGCCGCGCCGATCACGCGCATCCATGTCTCGCAGATCGGCCATCTGGGCCGCACCCTGATGGAAGCGCGCGACGACGGCGTGCCCGCCTATGGCGTGGTGGTGCGTTATGGCGAACTCATGCGCGTGCTCGGCGCGGCGCTGGCCGCGAGCGGTGTCGAGGTCCGCCGGCCGGTCGCGGTGCACGACGGCGCCGAGACGGCCGATGGCGTGCATTGGCGTATGACCGCACCGGACACCGCCACGCACGCGGCCATCGCGGTCCATGCCGAAGGCGGCCTATTTCAGCGCGACGGCGCTGCGGCATCCGACACCCTGGCGCGCCGCGACTACGATCAAAGCGCGATCATCAGCGAGATCGACACCGATCGCCGGCATGGCGGCATGGCCTACGAGCGCTTCGGCGCGCACGGCCCGGTCGCGTTGCTGCCTTTGCCCGAACCGATGCGCTATGCCCTGGTCTGGTGTGAACGCCCCGCGCTGGCCCAGACCCTCGCCGCCTTGCCCGAGGCCGAATTCCTCGCGCGCCTGCAAGCGGCCTTCGGCGAGCGCGCCGGACGCCTGTTGCGCGCGACCCGCCCCCAGGCCTATGCGCTCGGACTGGTGCGCCATCGCGACACGGCGGCGCGCTCGGTGCGCATCGGCAACGCGTCGCAGGCCTTGCATCCGGTCACGGGCCAAGGCCTGAATCTCGGGCTGCGCGATGTCCATACGCTCGCGCAAGCGATCGCCTTGCATGGTCCGACGCCCGAAGCGATCACCCACATGCGCGCGCGACGGCGCGCCGATCGCTGGGCCACGGTCCGCATCACCGATACCTTGGCGCGCGGCTTCGCCCTGCCTTTCCCGCCCTTGAAACATGCGGCCGGATTGGGCTTGCTCGCGCTCGATCTCGCGGCGCCGCTGCGCCGCGCGCTCGCACGCCAGATGATGTTCGGTTTGCGCGACTGACTCGGGTTGACCCCCGGCCAGGGGGATTCGCGATTGCGTATAAAATGCGCACCCTCGCGAATGGGCGCCGACACCTGCCGCCCGCGCACGAAGACCCGCGCGGCCCGCGCGTTTTTTCCCGACCACCTCTCACTGGCTGACAGCAATGCATCGCACCGTCCGGATCGGCCAGTACGAAACCGCGAACGACTTGTTCGTCGCGCCCATGGCGGGCGTGACCGACCGGCCGTTCCGCCGACTGTGCCGACGATTCGGCGCGGGGTACGCGATCAGCGAAATGACCGCGTCCAACCCCAGGCTCTGGGGCACCGAAAAAACCGCGCGCCGTCTCGACCATCATGGCGAAGCCGCGCCGCGCACGGTGCAGATCGCGGGCGCCGATCCGCGTTTGCTGGCCGAGGCCGCGCGCTACAACATCGACCGCGGCGCGCAAATCATCGACATCAACATGGGCTGCCCGGCCAAGAAGGTCTGCCAGGTCGCGGCGGGCTCGGCCTTGTTGCGCGACGAAGCGCTGGTGGGCCGCATCCTCGACGCGGTGGTCGCCGCGTGCGCGCCGTTGCAAGTGCCGGTCACGCTCAAGACCCGGACCGGCTGGGACCGCGGCGAGCGCAACGCGCTGCGTATCGGGCGGCTGGCGCAGGAGGCCGGCATCGCGCTGTTGACCCTGCACGGGCGCACCCGCTGCGATCTGTATGCGGGCGCCGCCGAGTACGACACGATCGCCGCCGTGAAGGCCGCGCTGTCGATCCCGGTGGTGGCGAACGGGGACATCGACACGCCCGAAAAGGCGCGCGCCGTGCTCGCGCACACCGGGGCCGACGCGCTGATGATCGGCCGCGCGGCGCAAGGCCGGCCTTGGATCTTTCGCGAGATCGCGCATTACCTGGCCACCGGCACCTTGCTCGCGCCGCCCACGATCGGCGAAGTGCGCGCGGCCTTGCTCGAACACTTGGCCGAGCATCACGACTTCTACGGCGAGCGGCAAGGCGTGCGCACCGCGCGCAAGCACATCGGCTGGTATGTGCGCGGCCTGCCCGGCGCGGCGCTGTTTTGCGCGCGCATGAACACCCTTGAAGCCACCGCCGCCCAGATGGGCGCGGTGGCCGACTACCTCGACGGGCTCGGCGCCCATGACGCGCCCCTGCCCTATGCCAATCCGACAGTGGAGCCGCTTGCAGCATGAGCAAGAACACCATCGAAGAATGCATCACGCGCAGCCTCGAAAAATATTTTCGCGACCTCGGCGATGAAACGCCCACGCGCATCTACGACATGGTCATGCTGACCGTCGAGCGCCCGATGCTCGAATCGGTGATGAAGCGCGCCCAGAACAATCAATCGCTCGCATCGGAGATGCTGGGCATCAATCGCAACACGCTGCGCAAGAAGCTGCAGCAGCACGGCCTGCTGTGAAGCGCGGCCGCAACCGATACAGGAGAACGCAGTGATCCAGCAGGCCTTGATTTCGGTGTCCGACAAGACCGGCATCGTCGATTTCGCGCGCGGTCTCGCCGCGCTCGGCGTGCGCATTTTGTCGACCGGCGGCACCGCCAAACTGCTCGCCGAACAAGGCGTGGCCGTGACCGAGGTGGCCGATTACACCGGCTTTCCCGAAATGCTCGACGGCCGGGTCAAGACCCTCCATCCGAAGATCCATGGCGGCATCCTCGCGCGCCGCGATCTGCCCGAACACCTGGCCGCGCTCAAGGCCCACGACATCGGTACCATCGATCTGCTGGTGGTCAACCTCTATCCGTTCCAGCAAGCGATCGCCAAGGCCGATTGCACGTTCGAGAACGCGATCGAGAACATCGACATCGGCGGCCCGACCATGCTGCGTTCGGCGGCCAAGAACCATCGCGATGTCGCGGTGGTCGTCGATCCGGCCGATTACGCGGGCGTGCTCGAAGAAGCCGCGTCGGGTTCGATTTCCTACCCGACCAAGTTCTACCTGGCCAAGAAGGTGTTCGCGCATACCGCGCAATACGACGGCGCGATCACCAATTACCTGAGCGCGATCGACGGCACGCCCGAAGCCGCGGCGGTACCCAAGCGCGAGGACTACCCCAAGACGCTGAACCTCGCCTTCACCCAGGTGCAAGGCATGCGCTACGGCGAGAACCCGCATCAAAGCGCCGCGTTCTACCGCGACATCGCGCCCGCGCCGGGGTCGCTCGCCAATTACGCGCAATTGCAAGGCAAGGAACTTTCGTACAACAACATCGCCGATGCCGATGCGGCCTGGGAGTGCGTGAAGACTTTCGATACGCCGGCGTGCGTCATCGTCAAGCATGCCAACCCCTGCGGCGTCGCGATCGGCGCCGATCCGCTCGAAGCCTATTCGAAGGCCTTCAAGACCGACCCGACCTCGGCCTTCGGCGGCATCATCGCCTTCAACCGCCCGCTCGACGGCAAGGCGGCCGAAGTGGTGGCCAAGCAATTCGTCGAAGTGTTGATGGCGCCTGCGATCACCCCGGAAGCGCGCGCGGTGTTCGCGGCCAAACAGAATGTGCGCCTGCTCGAAGTGCCGATCGCCGCCGGGCGCAATCCGTTCGATTTCAAGCGCGTCGGCGGCGGCCTGCTCGTGCAATCGCCCGACGCCAAAGATGTGGCGGCCAGCGAATTGCGCGTGGTCACCAAGAAGCAGCCGACGCCGCAACAAATGGACGACTTGCTGTTCGCCTGGAAGGTCGCGAAGTTCGTCAAGAGCAACGCGATCGTGTTCTGCGGCGGCGGCATGACGCTGGGCGTGGGCGCGGGCCAGATGAGCCGCGTCGATTCGGCGCGCATCGCGAGCATCAAGGCGCAGAACGCGGGCCTGACGCTCGCCGGGTCGGCCGTCGCCTCGGACGCTTTCTTCCCGTTCCGCGACGGGCTCGATGTGGTGGTCAACGCGGGCGCGACCTGCGTGATCGAACCCGGCGGCAGCATGCGCGACGATGAAGTGATCGCCGCGGCCGATGAACATGACATCGCGATGGTGTTCACCGGCGCACGGCATTTCCGGCATTGATACGCGCACGTCGGCTCCGATGACCCGCATCCTCGGCATCGACCCCGGCTTGCAACGCACCGGGTTCGGAGTCATCGACCAACAAGGCCCGACGCTGCGCTATGTCACCTCGGGCGTGATCCGCACCAACCCGGAAGGCTCGCTGGCCGAGCGCATCCGCACCATCGTCGACGGCATCGCCGAGGTGGCGCGCGACACGCGCCCCGATTGCGCGGTGGTCGAGATCGTTTTCGTCAACGTCAATCCCAAGTCGACGCTGTTGCTCGGCCAGGCGCGCGGCGCCGCCATCGCAGGCCTGGTGCTCGCCGACTTGCCGGTGCACGAATACACCGCGCTCCAGGTCAAGCAATCAACCGTCGGCACCGGACGCGCCAGCAAGACCCAGGTGCAGGAGATGGTCAAATACCTGCTCAAGCTCGGCGCCGCCCCGCAGGCCGACGCCGCCGATGCGCTGGCCTGCGCGATCACCCATGCGCATGCGGCCAAACAAGTGGAACAATTGCGCGCGACCACTTCGGCGATCGCCGGCAAACTCGGGCGCAAGAGCATCCGGGTGCGGCGCGGCCGACTGGTCTGACCGCCCCCTCCTCAACCCGCAAAGGTCCTCGCATGATCGGACGCATCACCGGCCGCCTGGTCGAAAAGAACCCGCCGCAGATCGTGGTCGATGTGCAAGGCGTCGGCTACGAGATCGACGTGCCGATGAGCACCTTCTTCAATCTGCCGGCGCCGGGCGAGCACGTGTCGCTGCTCACGCATCTGAGCGTGCGCGAAGACGCCCATCTGCTCTACGGCTTCCTGACCCCGCCCGAACGCGCGACCTTTCGCGAATTCAAGATCAGCGGAGTCGGCGCGCGGACCGCGCTCGCGGTGCTCTCGGGCATGTCGGTGCAGGAACTCGCGCAAGCGGTCACGCTGCAAGAAGCCGCGCGCCTGATCAAGCTACCCGGTATCGGCAAGAAGACCGCCGAGCGCCTGTTGCTGGAACTCAAAGGCAAGCTCGGCGCCGATCTGGCGCACGCGGGCGGCGGCGCGCCGATCGACGATGCCCATGCCGACATCCTGCATGCGCTGGTCGCGCTCGGCTATTCCGAACGCGAAGCGCTCGCGGCGCTCAAGCCCTTGCCGCCGGGCACCAGCGTGTCCGACGGCATCAAGCTCGCGCTCAAATCGCTGGCCAAACGCTGAGGTTCAGCGCGGCGCCGGTTCGACCACCACTTCGACGCGCCGATTGGGCAACAGACAATCGGTGAGCGCTGGATCGGCCTTGCGGCCGGTGCGCGCCGCCGGCACTTGGCGGCAAGCCTCGACCGGCTCGGCATCGCCGCGCGCGCCGACCTGCATGCGCCGCGCATCGACGCCTCGCGCGACCAGATAGTCGTGCACGGTCTGCGCGCGCCGCTGCGACAAGCGCAGGTTGTAATCCGAGGCCGAGGTGCGATTCAGCCGGTCGGCATGGCCGACGATGCGGATCGCGCCGACCGTTTCGGGGCTGCGCTGGAGTTGGACGATGAATGCATCGAGTTCGCGCCGGCTCGCGGGCCGGATTTGATCGAGTTGATGGCGATCGAAATTGAACATCACATTCAAGCGCAAGGGCGCGGAGACCGGCGCCGGTTCGCCGACCGGCACCGGTGCGGTCGGGCTCGGCACGGCGGCCGCCACCGGAACCGGCACGGCCACAGGCACCGGCGCCGCTTCGGGCGTCGGCGCCGGCACGACCGGCGCGGGCGCGGCGCATTGTTGCGCGGCTTGTTGCGCCTCCCCCAGATAGTCTTCGGCGATCTGGATGTAGGGCTTGGCATGGCGCCATTGCTGTTGGTTGTATTCGTTGCCCGCATGCACGAGTTCGACTTCGGCGCAGGCCGCGCGGGCCTGGGCGCATGCGAATCCGGGTTGTCCCCGCAACTTCGCGGCCGCGTCCCAAAGGTCGGGGCGCAAACGCGCGGCACCATTGACCAGCGGCGTTTCCCACGGCCCTGGCAGCGGCGCGTCGGTCTTGGCCTGTTCGAGCACGACGACGAGTTTCTCGGCCTCGGTCAGGGCCTCCTGCACGAAGGCGCTGCGATCGTTGCGCGAGTATTCGTGAAACGACACATCGAGCCAGCACTGGGCTTTGGCGAGATGGTAGTCGCGCAACGGACGGCCCCCCGCGTTCACGGCCTCGATGCGCGCCTGTAGCGCCCGATAGCCGCCATGATCGGCGTGGATCGCTTCATCGCTGATGCGTTGCTCGGGCGGGGTGAGTTGGGTGGCCTGCGCATGGGCGCCGAGGGTCCAGGCGCCGCAAACGCAGGCGGCCAGGGTCAGGCGCGCGATACGCGCCACGGATTCAATGGTCATGGTTCGTTGCTCTTGGGCATTGGGCGCGAAGCGCGGCGGGAAGGCGTGCGGTTGCATGGACGGGCTCAGCGGTCGAGGCTGCGATTGACGACCGGGTCGTCGCTCGCAAACAGATGTTCGTCGAACTTGAACCGCAGCCGCAGGTAGGCGCCACGGTTGGTGTATTCGCCGCCGGCCAGATCGCGGGTGGCGGAAAAACCGGTGAAGTTGAAGCCCGCCGACAACCAGAGGTTCTGCGCGAGCAGATAGCCGACTTCCATGCCGGCCCCATATTGGCGGCCGCCGGTGTTGTCGTCGAAGACCGAGCCGATCGCGCCCAGGTCCCAATGCTCGCTCAGGTCGTAGACCACGCGGCCCGACAACAGCCGGCCGTGGTAACGGTCCAAGACCGCGTTCTCGTAGACGCCCTTGGTCCATTGCGCCGCGACGCGGCCGGTCATCCACCAAGGCCGGCTCGGATGGTAATCGGCATGGGCCGAGACGATGTGGGTGCGTTCGTCGAAGGCCGCCGCGGTGGTCGATCCGGTCGGCGTGCCGAGGCCGCTCTGGTCGTTCTCGATCTTGTATTCGTACTTCGCGAGCGCGTTGATCCGATTGGTGTCGGTAGCGCGGTAGGCGAGGCCGAATTGCACCCGGTCCTGGTAGATGTCGCCGCGCGCGCGGTAATCGGTGCGCAACAGATAGTTGCGCGCGAGCATGGTCCAGTCGCGATCGATCTTGTGCGCGGCTATGAACTGCCACAACCAGGTATGGAAGGCATCGTCGGTGGTGTCGGTGCTGCTCGATTGGTAGTCCGACGAGCGCCGGTATTCGAGCTTGTTCGACCAGCGCCAGCGCGGATCGCGCACATCGTCCAGGCTCAGCGATGCCGCGGTCGCGCTGGGCGCGCGCTCGTTGAGCGAACGCACTTGTTCGAGCGCGCCGCCCAGCCGCAGGCCGGCCCCGAGGTCCCAGCTATCGCGCACACCCGCGGCCTGTTGCAGATCGCGGCCGTTGACCGAATCGCGCAACCGGTATTCCGAATACAACTGGGTGTCGCGCCAGACCGTCGAGGCCAGGCCGGCCACGAACACATTGCCGGTGCTCGCCCCGAGCGCGTCGGTCTGCTGGTACAGGCTGCCCAGCCCGGTCTGCCGCTCGAACCGGCCATACACCTTGGTCCGTTCGGTGAGTCGGTAATCGGCCCCGAGCGCGGCGCGCTTGCGGTCGGCGCCGTCGATGTCCTGCTCGACTTCGCCGCCCACCGTCCAGCGCTCGGCCACCTGCCAGCCCAGTCCGACCCGCGCGGTCGTGCTGTCGGCCGCGGCCAGCGCGGTGTCGGTCAGCGCGGTGCCGCTGCCCAGACCGGTGGTCGAATTCAATTGCGCATTGCCCCAACCGGCCAGACCGCCGCCATTGCCGGTGGCGTTGCTGCCGGTCAGGCCCGTGGTATCGCTGAACGGCGAAGTCGCGATGCGGCGCTTGCCGGCGCTTTCGCGCAGATGGCGCACGCCCGCATCGAGGGTGACGGTCTCGCTGAGCTTCACCAAAGCCCCGACCTGGGCCCCGCTTTGATCGCTGATCGGCACGCCGCCATCGGTATTGCGGTCTTCGCTGCGCACCGCTTCCACGTAGGCCTTGACCCCGGGCGTGAGCGCATAGGCCGCATTGGCCTTGACCGAGCCCTGGCCGGCATTGAACGGCGCCGACGGGTTGTAGAACTCGGTGTCGGAGCGCCCGGCGACCAGACGCGCATCGAGGCGTTCGTCGGCATGATGCACTTCGACGCGGACCGCATTGCCGGCCGCTTCGCCAAGATGGTTCTGCAAGGCCGGCGAGGTGAAGCTGCTCGACGCGGCCGCACCGGTATCGGTGCGCGAACGCGCCGCCTCGACCACCAGCATGGTCCGCTCGCCCAGGCGCACGCCGGCGTTGGCGCTGGCCAGTTCGTATTGCGCGATCGGGTTGCGGTCGCTGACCAGCGAGCCGCCGATCTCGATGCCCGGACTGGCGCGCCATTGCCCATCGACGCCGCCGACCCAGTATTGCTCGCCGCCCTGATCGATCTCGTAGCTCACCCGCAACGACAAAGGATTCAAGTTGGCGTCGTAGGCCGGCAAGGGCTGGGTCAGGATCAGGCGCCCCGAGAACGGCTCGAAGGTGTAGTCCGCGAGCACGCTCAAGGTCTTGACGTCGAGGATCAGCGCCGGATTGTTGCGGTCGCGCGTGATGATCTCGACCTGCTCGCTGCCTTCGATGGCCGCGCCGCCGCGCACCGCGTACGGGCCGCTGCCCTGGCTCGCGAATTCCTCGACGATCTGGCGCAGGCTGTCGCGCATCGCGAACGCGTTGACCACGCCCTGCTCGCCTTCGGCATGGGTGCGCACGCCGGTCGCGCTGCGGTTGTAGTTGCCGAGGCTGCGCAAGGCGAGCGGCGCCGAACTGCCCGGGCCCGGCGCGAAGCCGACCGCGGCCGCGCTGCCGCCGGTCTGGAAATCGCCGTAGAGCAGGTAGTTCTTGTGCTTGTCGACACGCACATACAGACGCTCGGCCGAACGCGCGTCGCTGCCGCGGATCGAGGCGTCGCCATAGACCGGGTAATAGGCGTCGGGATCGACATCGCGCTGCAAACGCGAACGCGTGTCCTTGTCGGAATCATAGGCGGCCGTGAGCAGGTATTCGCCCTTGATGACGCCGCGCAGGAAGAAGGCCGCGCGCGCGCCCACATTGGCCTTGCCGCTGTTGAACTCGCGTTCCCAGCTGCGGATCTCGCGTTCGAAGCCGTCGTCGGGACGATTGGTGTCGAGCCGCGTGCTGCGCCGGAAGTTGACCACCCCTTCGAGCAGGCCCGCTGCGATCCATTCGCGCATCTCGGGCACGAAGCTGACGGTGCCTTCGGCGCTCTGGCCGCCCGCGCTCACGCGCAGCCGCACGTCTTGCGGCTCGAACGGCGCGAGCAGGTTGAACTCGACCACGCCGTGCTCGGCGCGCATCTGCACGCCGGGCGCCCGCGGATCGAGATCGCCTCGGCCGGGGCCGGTCTCGTCGGTCGTCGCGCCGGGCACTTGGACACGGCCGCCCGAGACTTCGATCGTCACCAGTACCGGTTCGGTCGCCGGTTTGCCGTCGGGGCCGTACACCTGCACCGAGATGCGCGTGGGCGTCTGGCCGTCGGCCGGGATCGCATCGCGCGCCACCGTCACGACCAGGCGCGCCGCGTGTGGCGCGCCGGCCGTGCCGGGCGTCGCGAACAAGGACGGCGCCTCGGGCGTCGGCGCGGGGCTGCCCGCGCTCGGGTACAAGGGCACGGCGGACCCGGTGATCGGCGTATAGCGCACCTCGGCACCGGGCGGCGCGGCCTCCTGGGCCGTCGCCAGCATCGGCAAGGCGGCGAGGATGGCCGCGGCGAGGCCGGTCCGGCCGGGCGCGCGCATGGGAAGGGAGGTCATGGTCGGTTGGGCCGCGCATGCGGGCCGTTGACGCAGGGTGCGGTTCATGGCCGCCCCCGCGGAGTGTCCTGGTTCATCGGCAAGGCCGCGGTCGGCACATCGATCTCGTCGGTGCTCGGCGAGACCGGTGGATCGCCGCTGGGCGCCGGTGCGCGCGTGCGTTCGATCGGCTGTTTGGCCGCATCGGTGCCCTCGGCCGGCCAATGGCGCGGCTTGCTGTCGAAACGCAAGGGCTTGCCCCCGCGCTGCTCGGTCTCGGGCGTGCGGACCTCGCCCTGGGCGCGGCGTGCCTTGACCTGTTCGAGCACGGTGTTGGAACACGCGCCCTCGATGAAGTCGGCGCGGTCGAGTTCGCCGTTCTTGAGATCGAGCCACAGGCTGCCCGCGTCGCCAAGGTTGCGGTTGCTCGACGTGACCAACCGCGCGCCGCGCGGCAGCGTGTTGCGATCGACCTTGAGCACATGGCTGTTGGGCAGCAAGCCGCATTGGCTGTACTTGCCTTCGCTGTCCGAGATCAGGTAGCGGCCGTCCTCGAAATACAGGCGCACGCCGGGAATGCCGAGTTCCTCGGCGTCCTGCACCTGGTTGTGGTTGCAATCGACGAAGATCTTGCCGAGCACGCAGGCCTCGGTCGTGAACACGCCGCCGCTCAAATCGACGCGGTAGCGGCCTTCGTTCGAGGCCAGCGCGCCGGTCGCGGGCGCGAAGCGCCGCGCCGGATCGACGCAACTCGCCGGCACCGCGCCGCCGGTGCCGCAAGCGTAGGCGGTGGCGCGGTTGGTCGCATCGCCTTCGAGCGCGCCGGCGCCCACGCGCACGCGATAGCTCAGGGTCAGGGTCTGGTTCTGGTTGATCGCACCGAGATTGAACGCGAGCACCGGTCCGAGCGCACCGGCCGCGCCGGCCGCCGGCAAGGGGTTCGTGTTTTGAGCCGGCAGCGCCGCGCCGTTGAGCATGGCGGTGCCGCGGATCAGGCTGAAGCCCGGCGGCAGCCGATCGACGACCGTGAGCTGCTCGTAGGTCGCGCCGGTGTTCAGGCGCACCGCGATCGTATAGCGCAAGGTCGCGCCGACCTGGACGCTGCGCTTGTCACCGGTCTTGGTCAGGGTCAGCGCATTGTTCAGGCCCGTGCTCGGATCGAGCGGGATATGGTTGTGGATGATCGCGGCCGACCCTGACCCCGCATTGAGCCGCAGGTAGTAGGTGGTGGCCTGGGCGCCGCTCGGCGCGAGCGCCTGCGCTTGCACGCGGAAGGTGCTACCCGCGCCGCCGGCCGGTGCCAGCACGCCGGCTTCGGCCGGGATCGCCGTCGAAGCGAAACTCAGACCCGAGCCGGCGGGCGGCGTCACGGTCAGCGCGAATTCGCAGGCGGCGGGTGCGCTGGGCAAGAACAGGAATTGGTAGAAGCCGTCGGCCCCGACCGTCATCGCGGCCGCGTTGCCGCTGAGCGTATACCCGCCCGCGCCGGCATTGAGCAGATGCGCCGACGGGTTGTAGCCGGCGCAGCTACCCACCGGCGCCAGGGTCACCACCGAACCGCCGACCGGCTGCCGGGTCGTCGATTGATAGACCACCCCGCTCGGATCGACCGGCAGGCTTTGCTGGGCCAGGTTGTGCCCCGGTTGCAGCACGACACGCAATTCGCTGGTCGGCGTGGTTTCGCGGCATGAACTCGCGTGGCCGTCCGCCATCGCCGTGCTCTGGTCGCAAGGCGCGGCCGGGGTGCCCGCCTCGCCATTGACCGGATAGCCGAACACCACCCCCGAACGCGGCTCGCGGAAACGCACGCGCAATTCGCGCGCCGGCACCAGGCCCGCCACGCTGTAGCTGCCGTCGGTCCCGGTCAAGGCGCTGCCGAGCACCGCGCCACCGGCCGCATCGACGACTTGCACCGTCCAGCCCACCAGGCCGCGATCGCCCGCATCGAGTTGCCCCGGCACGCTGCCCACGTCGTACCAGACCGAGCCCGACAACGACGACTCGGGCAATTCGCCGAAATTGTTGCCGAGCGAATCCGCGACCCCGGTCAACACGATCCCGGCGATCCGGCTATGGGTCGCATCGGGATTGCTCGCGCTGCCGGTCGGCACGCCTTCGATGCTGCCCGCGACCGTATGGCCGTTGTAGGTCCCGGCCGGTTGGCTGTTTTGTTCGAGCACATAGTTGCCCGGCATCAAGCCGCCGAAGCTGTATTGCCCGTTGCCGTCGGTCGAGGTGCTGCGCGCCACGGGGGCGCCCAGCGCATCGGTGCCGGTCAGCACGATGGTCTGGCCGGCGATGCCGGCCTCGCCCGCGCCGATCAGACCGTCGTTGTCGAGGTCGAGCCAGACCCGGCCGGCGATGCTGCTCGATGCCGGCACTTCGGCGAACCGATGGTCGATCGAATCCAAGCCCGGCGCGCCGATCACGATGCCCGTGATCGCGCTGGGCAGGGTCTGCACGCCGGTCGCGCTGCCGCTGGCCACCCCGCCGATGCTGCCGGCGGTCGTGATGCCGTTCAGGCGGCCGATGGGCTGGTTCGGTTGGGTCAGGGTGTAAGTGCCCGGACGCAGATCGATGAAGCTGAACGTGCCATCGGTCGCGGTGGTGGTGGTGATGTTGACGCTCTGGCCGAGGTCGTTGGTGCCGGTCAGGACGATCGCGTTGCCCGCGTAGCCGACATCGGTCGGCGGGTTGAAGGCGCCGTCGTTGGCCAGGTCGTCGAACACCCGCCCCGCGATCGTCGCGGGCGGAATCTCGCCGAACAGATAACCGGTCGCGGTCTGATTCGCGCCGAGCGTGATCGCACTGATCGCGCTCGGTGCGACCGCGGGCGTGGTGGCGCTGCCGCCGGCGCTGCCGGCGATGGTGCGCCCGTTGAGGGTCCCGGTCGGCTGGGTCGGCTCACCCAGCGCATAACTGCCGGGCGCGAGGTTGGTGAAACTCGCCGCGCCACTGGCGTCGGTGAGCGCGCTGTAGCTGACCGTGCTGCCGTTGGCCAGGCTGCCGTTGAGGTTGATGCCCACATTCGCGAGGCCGACCTCGCCGGCGTCGATCACGCCGTTGTCGTTGCGGTCGAGCCAGACCCGCGCCGCGATGCTGCCGGTGGCCGGCAGTTCGGCGAACAGATTATCGAGCGACGACGCGCCGGGGGTGGCGAGCACCAGCCCGGCGATGGTGCTCGGCGTGATGGTCGGCGCGCTGGCGGTGCCACCGGCGCTGCCCGCGGTCGTGATGCCGTTCACCGTGCCGGTGGGCTGGTTCGGCTGGGTCAGGGTGTAGGTGCCCGGACGCAGATCGGCCGCCGCGTAGCTGCCGTCGGCCCCGGTGGTCAACGTGCGCGCGACCGCGCCGCCGAGGTCGTCCGTCCCGGTCAGATGGATGGTCTGGCCGGCGATGCCTTGGTCGATGCCGGCATTGAAGTTGCCGTCGTTCGCCGCATCGACGAAGACCCGGCCCGCGACCGATACCGGCAGGATCTCGGCGAACAGATGGCCGGTGACGATGGTGCCGGCCGGTACCGCGATGCCGGCGGCGCTGCTGGGCGTGGTGTTCACGGCCGTGACACTGCCGCCGCCGCTGCCCGCGGTCGTGATGCCGTTGAGGGTGGCCACACTGGTCGATGCGACCATGACGCTGGGCTGGCCGGCTTGCTCGGTGAGCCGGTAGCCGGCCGCGCTCGCGGCCGGCAAGTCGTTGAAGAGGAATTGGCCGTTCGCATCGGTACTGGTGCTGCGGCTCAGGCTGACGCCGTCGATGTCGGTGCCGGTCAGCGTGATGCCCACGCCGGCGATGCCGGTCTCGCCCGCGTCGAGCGCGCCGTCATTGTCGGCATCGAGATAGACGGTGCCGCCGATCGCTCCCGGCAGTTCGCCGAACCGGTTGCCCGCCGACCCCGAGGCGCTCAGGTTGGTGATCTGGATCGTGTTGGACCCGGCGATGCCGTTGGCATCGCCATTGGCCCAGGCGTCGGGTTGGGTCTGGCAAACCACGTAGTCGGAACCGGCGGTCATGCCGCTGAACAAATAGCTGCCGTCGGATTGCGAGACGGTGGTCGCCAGCGCGGTGCCGGGGCTCGCGCAATTGCTGCCGCCGGTGTACAGCGCGAGCGCCACGCCGGGAATCGGTCCTTCGCCGCTATCGAGCGCATGGTTGCGGTTGGTGTCGATATACACCGTCCCCGAGATCGGCGCGAGCGGCAGTTCGCCGAAGTTGTAGCCGGTCGCATGCGCACCGGCGGTCAGCGTGATGGCGCTGATCTGGTCATTGACCGCGGTGCTGCCGCCGAGGCTGCCCGCGCTGTCCTTGCCGTCGGCGAAACTGCCGGCGGCGCCGGGGATCGCGCCTTCGGTGACGGTATAAGTGCCCGGCAACACCGAAGCGAACAAGTAATTGCCGCTCGCGTCGGTGGTGGTGCTGCGATTCACGCTGCCGCCATCGACATCGGTGCCGGTCAGCGTGACCGTGACGCCGGCGATGCCGGCTTCGCCGCCATTGCGCACGCCGTTGTTGGTGTTGGCCGGGGTGGCCGCGCTGTAATCGGCATACACCGAGCCGGCGATCGACGCGCTGAGTTCGCCGAAATTGAATTGCGTGCCGTCGTAGCCGGCGCTCAGATCGATCGCGGCGATGCGGTCGGTGTTCGCGACCGGCGTGTCGGCCTGCACCACGCAACCGGTCGCGCAGGCCGCGCCGTTGATGAGACCGGCGCTGGCGGTGCCGTTGGTGAGTCCGACCGGCGTGGCCGGCAAGGGCTGTTCGATCGTATAGGCCGTCAGCGGATCGAGGCTGGCGAAGCTGTAGGCGCCGCCGGCGCTGGTGGTCGTGGTCGCGACCTGGGTGCCGCCGGCGTCGAGCAAGCGCACCGTGGCGCCGCTGATCAGCGTGTCGGTGCCCGCGGTGTAGCTGCCGTTGCTGTTGTTGTCGATATAGACCAGCCCCGACAAGGTCGGCTTGCGCACCTCGGGAAAATGATAGCCGGTGGCCGCGACATCGCTTCCGAGCATGATCGCGGTGTAGGTCGAATTGCCGCTCGACCCGCCGCGCGCATACGTGCCGCCGGCCGACATCGCGGCCGGGGTGCCCACGCTGTTCACATAAGCGCTCGGCTGGGTCTCGGTCAGCGTGTAGCCGCTGGCATTGGCGGGCGCGAGATTGTTGATCGTCCAGACCCCGCTCGCATTGCTGGTCGCCACGAGCGAGACCGCATTGCCATAGGCATCGGTGCCGGTCACGCGGATCGACACGGTGCTGACGCCGCTTTCGCCCGCATCGATCGCGCCGTTGCCGTTGCGGTCCTGGAACACCGTGCCGGTCAGCGACGAGCGCAGCACCGTCACCGAGCCGGTGCTGGTGTTGTTCGCCGACACCGGATCGATGCTCTCCGAACTGACGGTCGCGGTGTTGTCATAGCTCGCGGCGTACGTGGTCACGCGCACCGGCACCTTGATCGTGACGCTCTCGTCCTTGGGCAGGCTGCTCAGGCTGCAACTGATGGCCTGGCCCGCGACGGCGCACGTGCCGCTCGCGTAGCCGGTGTAGCCGACCGCGCCGGTGACGCCGATGCCGGTCGGCAGCGTATCGGTGACCGTGATGCCTTCGGCGGTGCCGGGGCCCTTGTTGGTCAGCACGATGTCCCACCGGAACGGTTCGCGCAGATTCACGATCGGCTGCGAGGCGGTCTTGACGATCTGCAGATCGGCCCGCGTGCGCACCGTGGTCGATTCGGTGGCCGTGTTGTTGGCGGCGTTGGTCTCGGTCTCGTTGGACGACACCACGGCGGTGTTGTTGTAGGTCTCGCCGCCGGCCATCGGCGTGGTGTCGATCTGGAACCGCCAGAACAGATCGCCGTTGGCATTCACCGCCAGACTGCCGATCGCGCAACTGATGGTGAGCGGCGCCGCCGACGTGCCGGACGAACCGACGCTCGCGCCGGTGCAGCCGCTCGCCGAATAGGTGCCGCCGACGGTCGTCGAAACGCCGAGGAAGGTGTAGCTGCGTCCGCTTTGCGACGGCACGAAGGTATCGGCGATGACGACATTGGTCGCCAGCGACGGCCCGAGATTGGTGGCGCGGGTGCGATAGGTGATGAAATTGTCGGTCGGCGCGCCGGGATCGAAGCCGAGCGGATCCGGACCGAGCCCGGTCTGCACCGCCGGGTTGTCGGACTTGTTGACGATCAGATCGACATCCGAGGTGATCACATTCAAGGACGATGACAAGCTGTTGTTCGAGGTCGTGCTTTCGGTGGTCGAAGTCGTCACCGTGCTCTGGTTGTTGAACGTGCGCGACGGCTCGCCAGCGGCGAAATCGGGCCGGATCACGAGCGTGATCGATTCCTGCTGGGCTTCGGTCATCTGCGCGATCGCGGGGCAGGTCACGGTGTCGCTGCCGTTGAAACTACAGGCCACATTGCCCGGCGTGCGGGTCGCGCTCACAAAGGTGAAGTCGGTGCGGTCGAACACCGAGGTCACGACCACGTTCTCGGCGCGCGACGGTCCGTTGTTGCGAAAGGCGATCGTGTAGGTCGCGTTGACGCCCGCATTGACCGGGTTCTGGTCGATGGTGTTCGATGCGAGCGTGACATCGGCGATCGGGTCGATGCGCACGGTGTCGCTCGCGCTGTTGTTGCTGAGATCCGGGTCGCCGACATTGCCCGAACTCACGGTCGCGGTATTGGTCGCCGATGCCGCGTCGCGCGGCGTGGTGTTGGCCCAAGTGTCATTGAGGGCGCGACTGGCGACGATCACGAAGGTGCGCGATTCGCCCGCGGCCAAGGTGTCGCCCGAGTTCTGGGTGCAGCGCACGGTCTGGTTGCAGGTGAAGCCCGCAGGCGGCGTGACACTCACCCCGGTTTCGCCGCTGCGCCGGCCAGGCAAGGCGGTGTCGTTGAGCACGATGCCGGAAGCGGCATCGGGCCCTTGATTCGTGAGTTCCAGGGTGTAGACCACGCTGGACTCGCTGTCCGAGACGATCTTGTCGCCGCCGCTCGGGGTACTGGTGGTCTTGGTGAGGCGCAGGTCGGCATGCTCGGTGGTGGACACCGACGATTGCGAACTACAGTCGTTGGTCGGATTCGGATCGAGATCGTTGGCGCCGTTGGTCGGCTCGGCCGATGCCGCGCCACCGCTGGGCGCGCTGCCGCCGGTACACAAGGCCGTCACCAACGAACCACTGCTCACCGCGGTGCTGCGGAAGGTCAGCGCGCTCGTGTTCGCGTTCACGCCCAGGGCGCCGCCGGTGCCGGTATAGGTGCAGATCAGGTTCTGGCCGTTCTCGGCGCACAACCAGTTGACCCCGGTGCTGCCCGCGACGAAAGCCTCGGACGTCGGCAGGACGATCGACAATTGCACCGCGCCGGTCGCGGCGCGCGGCCCGTTGTTGCGCACCACGATCGAATAGTCGAGCGGCGATCCGACCGCGACCGGATCGGAGGCCGACAAGGCCCCGGTGGGCTGCTTGGTGACGCTGTAGATGCGCAGATCGGTCCCGTCGGGCAGCACATTGACGACGACCGAGGCGGTGTTGTTGCCGGTGGTCGGATCGGGGGTCGAAGACGCCACCGTGAAGCTGTTGGTGAAGGCGGTGCCGGTGGCCGCCACCGCGGTCGGCGCCTGCGCGACCACGCTCAAGGTTTCCTGCGTGCCCGAAGACAAGGCGCTGGTCCGCGTGCACGTCACGACCTGGCCGGTATTGCCGCAGGTGTAGCCGGTCCCGGTGGCGGACACGAAGGTCCAGTCGGCCGGCAAGGTGTCGGTGACGACGAAATCGGCGGCCGCGCTCGGTCCGGCGTTGCGCACGGTCAGGGTGAAACTCACATTCTGCCCACCCACGCCGGGCGAAGGCGTGGCGGTTTTGGACACTGCCCGCACATCGGCGCCCGCATTGACTTCGGTGGTGGCCGATGCGGTGTTGTTGTTCGGATCGGGATCGATGGTCGCGCCGCTGCGCGAGGTGTTCATCGAAGCGGTCGCGGTGATGTTGCCGGTCCCGACATTGACCACGCCGCTGAGGGCGACGGTCGGCATCAGACCGACCGTCGCGCTGTCGCGGTCGCAGGTGATGACTTGGCCCGCGGCGGCGCAGGTCCAGCCGCTGCCGACCGCGCTGCCGGCCGTATAGCCCACGTTGGCCGGCAAGGTCACGACCAGGCGCGGCAGCGCCGCGGTGCTCGGGCCGTCATTGCCGGGCACGACCGTGTAGACGATGGTCTGGCCCCCCGTGACCGGATCGGGCGCGGCGCTGAAACTGTTCACGAACAGGTCGGCGCCATTGACGATGGTGGTGGTCTGCGACAGGGTGTTGTCGCCGGCATTGGTATCGACCGCGGAGGTCACGCTGACGGTCGATGACACCTGGGGCGGCGTATCGGCCACCAGCGTCAGCACCACTTCGACCGCGCCGGTGCCGACATCGTCAGCGCCCGCGGGCACGACCCCGATCGCGCAACTCACGGTCGCGCCGACCGGCGCCGCGCATGCCGTGGCGCTCGGGCCATAGGTCGCCGATACGAAGGTCGTCCCGCTCGGGATCGTGAGATTCACCACCACGCCGGTGGCGGCGGTCGCCAAGTCGCCGTTGGCGATCAGGGCGGTATACGAATACTGGGCGCCCTGGACGACCGGATCGGCCGATTCGGTATACGACGAAACCTGAACATTCTGTGCCCGGACCGCATTCGCGCCGAACAGCGCCAGCAGCACCAGCATTCCACGCAAAAAGAGGGCACGACCGAACCACTTGCGCGCATCCGGCGCAATGACTTTGAACGACACGATGTGGAACTCACCTTAGCGGCCAAATTGCCCGGCCATTTTTTATTGAGGAGGTTGCGACTGCCCGCGCCCGAGCACCGTTCGTACTCGGACCCTTGCATCTTCGCCCCAAGCTAGGTGAGTTTCCTAGGAATTTCCGGACGCGCTGCGTCGCAGCGGCACGCCGCTGTTGCATTCAGACCAAGCGCCTCGCCAATACCGGCGATTGCAGTCCGATTTGCTTCAAACGGCCATCGAGCCCGATGGCCGTTTGCCGACATCCCCCCCCAACGTCAACGTGGCTGATACGCCGGCACGCCCATCTGCCAGAGCAGAAAGGCGAACATGTCGGCGCGCTCTTCCAGCACCTGGCTCTTGGTATTGCCGATGCCATGGCCGGACTGGTAATCCAGGCGCAACAAGATCGGCTTGCCGCTCGACGTGGCGTCGAGCAGACGCGCCGCGGTCTTGGTGCTGTGCCAGACCTCGACCCGCGGGTCGTTGACGCCGTGGGTGAGCAATACCGCCGGATAGGCCGTGCCTTTGACGATGTGATGATAAGTGCTCATGGCGAGCAAGGCCTTGAACCCGGCTTCGTTGGCGCGGGTGCCGAATTCGGGAATATTGGGCACGCCGTTGGGCGTGACTTCGGCACGCACCGCGTCGAGCACGCCCACCGCCGGGATCACCGCGGCGAACAGGTCGGGGCGCTCGGTCAGGGCCCGGCCGACCAGGATGCCGCCCGCGCTGCCCCCCAGGATGCCCAGGCGCTTGGGGTTGGTGTATTTCTCGCCGATCAGATACTCGGCGCAAGCGATGAAGTCCTTCCAGGTGTTGGGCTTGGTGGACTGGAATCCGCCCTTGTACCAATCGCGGCCGTACACGCCCGAACCGCGCGGATTCGCGATCGCATACACGCCGCCCGCGTCGAGCCAGGCCAACCGGCTGATCGAATAGAAAGGCTCTTCGGTCATGCCGTACGAGCCGTAGCCGTAAAGCAAGGTCGGGTTGTTGCCATCGAGGGCGACGCCCTTTTTGTGGATGATCGACATCGGCACCAGCGCACCGTCGTAGCTCGGCACCTTGACCTCGGTCGCGATCACGTCGGCCGGCGCGTCGTACGGCCCTTGCGGTTGCAGACCGGTGTTGGTCACGCCGCCATCGGCCGCCACCAGGTATATCTGGCGCGCCCGGTTCCAGCCTTGCAGATCGAGCACCAACCCAGGCAGATCGGGATTGGCGGCGCCGATGTTGCTTTCATCTTCATTGAGCGCGAACGAACCTTGCACCGGCAACGCCACCTCCACCACCTGGGCGTCGGGCGCATACGCGCGCTTGTACAAGCGCTTGACGTTGCCGTCGCGCGTTTCGATGTACAAGGCGTCTTGCGCCGTCGCCAGGCCGGTGATCACGCGCTCGCTGGCCGGCACGACCACCCGGGCGCGGGCCAGATCGAAACCGTCGAGCGACGCCTGCAGCACCTGGGCGCGCGGCGCGCCTTGGTTCGACAACAAGTACAAGCTGCCGTCGGCATACGCGAAATTGGTGATCTCGGCTTCGGCGCCGAACAGCTTCTTCCAGCCCGGCTTGCCGCTCGCAAGCGCCTTGGCCGGCGCCGCATACAACGTGATCTCGCGCTGGACGCCGTTGATGACGAGCCCCAGCGCCCAGCGGTCGTCGGGGGTGAGGCCCAGGAATGGAATCTCGGCCGGCGCGATGCTCACGCCGGGCGTGCCCAGGCCGAAGACCGCGCGCGGCTCGGGCTTGCCGCCCACGCGCAGGCGGAACACTTCCGAGCGCTGGTATTTCTCGAGCGCCGACATGCCGGGCTTGAGCGCTTGCAGGCGGTTCACGTACAAGGTCTTGCCGTCATTGCCCCAGGCCGGCGCGCCGAACTGGGTGCGTTCGACCGGCTGACCGATGGCCTTGCCGGTGCGCGCATCGATCAGATGCATGACCGCGTCTTCCGACCCGGCCGCCGACACGCCGTAGGCCACATACCGCCCGTCGGGCGACGGCGCGAAGTAATTGATCGCATGCGGCTTGCCGGTGCGCCGTTGCAGCGTCTCGGGGTCGAACAAGAGTTTTTCGGCCCCGGCCGCGCCTTGCCGCACATACAGTTTGAACTGGTCTTCCTGGGCGCCACGTTTTTCGTAGAACCACCAATCGCCCTTGGTCCGAACCACCCCGGCGATGCGCGCCGAGACCGCTTCATCGTATTTGAGGATGTTCTTGAGCAAGGCGTCGCGTCCCGGAATCGCCTTGAGGATGGCCCAGGCATGGTCGCTCTGGGCCTTCATCCAGGCCGCCACTTGCGGGTCCTTGAGGTTCTCCATGTAGCGATAAGGGTCGTCGACCTCGGTCCCGAAGAAGGTCTCGCCGACATTGCGTACCGGTGCGGTCGGCAAGGTCTGCGCGCTCGCCGCCGATGCGATCAGCAGTCCGGCGACGGCGGTATACAAGAACTGGGGCATGGCGCCTCCGATGGCTAGGGTGAGCCGGTGAGCCTAGTCTGGTGCGTTCGCGGGCGTCAAACCCGATGCGACGAAACCGGCCGGCATGGCGACGAAACCCGCCGCGCCGGCCTGGGCCATAATCGCGGCGACCATGACGATCGAACACGACAATCTCGCGCCGCGCATCGTGAACCCGGCCGCCGGTTCGCCCAATGAAGAGGCGGTCGAGCGCGCGCTGCGGCCCAAGGCCCTCGACGATTATGTGGGCCAAGAGAAGATCCGCGGGCAACTGGAGATCTTCATCGGCGCCGCCCGCAAGCGCGCCGAAGCGCTCGATCATGTGTTGTTGTTCGGCCCGCCGGGCCTGGGCAAGACCACGCTGGCCCACATCGTGGCGCGCGAAATGGGGGTCAATTTGCGCCAGACCTCGGGACCGGTGCTCGAACGCCCGGGCGATCTGGCCGCGATCCTGACCAATCTCGAGAAGAACGATGTCCTGTTCATCGACGAGATCCATCGCCTGTCGCCGGTGGTCGAAGAAATCCTGTATCCGGCGCTCGAAGACTTCCAGATCGACATCATGATCGGCGAAGGGCCGGCCGCGCGCAGCGTCAAGCTCGACCTCCAGCCCTTCACCCTGGTGGGCGCGACCACCCGCGCCGGCATGCTGACCAACCCGTTGCGCGACCGGTTCGGCATCGTCGCGCGGCTCGAGTTCTATACCGCCGAGGAACTGGCGCGCATCGTCGCGCGCAGCGCCTCCTTGCTCGAAGCGCCCATCGATGCCGCGGGCGCCCATGAAATCGCGCGTCGTTCGCGCGGCACCCCGCGGATCGCGAACCGGCTGCTGCGCCGGGTGCGCGACTATGCCGACGTGAAAAGCGATGGCCGCATCACGGCCCGGATCAGCGATGCGGCGCTGGCGATGCTCGATGTGGACCCGGCCGGATTCGATGTGATGGACCGCAAACTGCTCGAAGCCGTGCTCCACAAATTCGGCGGCGGGCCGGTCGGGGTCGACAACCTGGCGGCCGCGATCGGCGAAGAGCGCGACACCATCGAAGATGTGGTCGAGCCCTTTCTGATCCAGCAGGGCTTCCTCCAGCGCACGCCGCGCGGGCGCATCGCGACCGGGCTGGCCTATCAACATTTCGGTCTGACCGCCCCTTCGGCCGACCAGAATCGTGCACTTTGGTAGCGAATTCAGTGCGCGCTACATTTTCTTTCAAGCCGCCGGGGGCCCTTAGACGGATGGCCCCTTAGTGCTCAGTTAGAATCCGCCGCATGCCGACGAACGCCCCTGCGCACGTCATTCCCGTGCGTGTGTATTACGAGGATACCGACGCCGGCGGTGTCGTGTACTACGCCAACTACCTCAGATACTTCGAACGCGCGCGCACTGAAATGCTGCGCGCCTGCGGCATCCAGCAGGACCGGTGGCTCACTGAATCGCGCATCGGCTTTGTCGTGCGGCACATCGAAACCGACTACCGCGCCAGCGCGCGACTCGACGACGAATTGACCGTGACCGCGACCATCGAAAAGCTCGGCGGAGCCAGCGTGGACTTCGCGCAGCGCGCCTTGCGCGGCGACACCGTGCTCGCCACCGCCCGGGTCCGCGTCGCCTGTGTCGATTTCGCGCGCCACCGCCCGACCCCGATCCCCGCGCCCATCGTGGCCGCGCTGTCCGCCTACGTAGCCGCCGACGCCACCTCCTCGCCATGAACGCCAACGCCGAACTGTCGATCGTCCATCTGGTACTCAATGCGACCCTGATCGTCCAGGTCGTGATGGCGCTGCTGCTGCTGATGTCCTTGTGGTCCTGGACCACCATCTTCCGCAAATGGAGCGCCTTGCGCGAAACCAAGGCCAGCACCGGCAAATTCGAAAACGAATTCTGGTCGGGCGGCGACCTCGGCGCGCTGTACACCGCCACCACCGGCAAGCGCGACCGCACCTGCGCGCTCGAACGCATCTTCGAAGCCGGCATGCGCGAATTCATGAAATGGCGCCAGCACCGCACCGGCAACGGCGATGCGACCGCCATGCTCGACGGCGCGCGCCGCGCGATGCGCGCGGCCTACCAGCGCGAAATGGACGCGCTCGAACGCAGCCTGCCCTTCCTCGCCAATGTCGGCTCGGTCTCGCCTTACATCGGCCTGTTCGGCACGGTCTGGGGGATCATGCATGCCTTCACCGGCCTGGCCAATGTCCAGCAGGCCACGCTCGCGAGCGTCGCGCCCGGCATCGCCGAAGCCCTGGTGGCGACCGCCATCGGCCTGTTCGCCGCGATCCCGGCCGTGGTCGCCTACAACCGCTATACCGCCGAATGCGATCGCCTCGCGACGCGTTTCGACAATTTCATCGACGAGTTTTCCAACATCCTGCAGCGGCAGAAGTAAGCCATGGGCGCTTCGGTACAGGACTCCGGTCGATCCCGCAAACGGCGCACCATCGCCGAGATCAATGTCGTGCCTTACATCGACGTGATGCTGGTGCTGCTGATCATCTTCATGGTGACCGCGCCGTTCGTGAACCCGGCGGTGGTCGATCTGCCGAGCGTCGCGCGCTCGTCGCAAACGCCCAAGGCGCTGCCGATCGAAGTCATCATCAAGGCCGATGGCGCCTTGAGCCTGCGGGTGCGCGAGCCCAAGCCCGAAGAATTTTCGCTCGAACGCGCGCGCCTCGTGGACGAGATCAAACGCCGCCAGGCCGACAATCCCGATCTGCCGGTCGTGATTTCGGCCGACAAGAACGTGCGCTACGAGTCGGTGCTCCAGGTGATGGACGATCTGAACAAGAACAATGTGCGCCGCGTCGGCCTGACCGTGAAGCCCGCGACCTGATCCGATGAGCGCCACCGCCACCTTCGATCCCCGCGATTTGCGCCCGCCGCGCGAACAGGGAACCGGCCGCGCGATGCTGCTGGCTTTCGCCATGCACGCGCTGCTGGTGGCGGGCCTATGGGTCGGCGTGGCCTGGCGCACCGAAGAACCGCTGACGGTCGAAGCCGAACTCTGGTCCAGCATCCCGCAAACCGCGGCGCCCGCACCGCGCCCGGCCCCCGAACCCGAACGCGTGCCGACGCCCGAACCGCCGCGTCCGGCGCCGGCGCCCAAAGTCCAGGATGCGCCCGAGGCGAAGGCGCCCGACATCGCGCTCGAACGCAAGAAGGAAGACGAGCGGCGCAAGGCCGAGGAACTCAAGCGCGAGCAGGAGCGTCAGAAGCTCGAAGACGAGAAGAAACTCAAGGCCGAACAGCAGAAGAAGGCGCTCGACAAAAAGAAGGAAGAAGAGCGCTTCAATGCGTCCTTGCAGCGGCTGACCGCGATGGCGAGCGAAACCGCTCCGGCCGGCGCGCCCTCCAGCGGCAGCGCGGCCCAGACCAGCGGCCCCAAGGGCGATCCGAGCTATGCCGCGCGCGTGGCGCAGCGCATCCGCGGCAACACGGTGTTCGCGATCCCGCCCGACCTGAACGGCAATCCGCGCGTGCTGTTTCGCGTCGATCTCGATCCGGCCGGATATGTGCTCAACGTGCATAAACTGTCCGGCTCGGGCCTTGTGAATTTCGATGACGCGGTCGAACGCGCGATCCGCAAGTCCGAACCCTATCCGTCCGACGCGAGCGGCAAACCGCCGCGCGTGCTCGATGTCCAGCAACGTCCCAAGGACAATTGATCCGATCCAGCCCATGAAACGACTGATCCGATTCTGCTTTTCGCTCGTTGCCCTGGCCGGCGCCAGCGTGGCCCAGGCCCAACTGCTCATCGACGTGACCGGCGTGGGCGCCAACCAGATTCCGATCGCGATCGCCCCCTTCGCCAACGAAGGCGTGCTGCCGCAATCGGTGACCGAGATCGTGCGCGCCGACTTGCAGCGCTCGGGCCTGTTCCGCATCGTCGATGCCGGCAATGCCAAGCTCGACGAACGCCAGGCGATCAATTACGCCGATTGGCGCGGCAAGGCCGATGCCCTGGTGGTCGGCAGCGCGCAAAAGCTGGCCGATGGCCGTTACGACGTGCGGTTTCGCCTGGTCGACGTGGTCAAGCAAACCTCGCTCGCCGGCCTGTCGTATACGCCGGCCCAGACCCAATTGCGCCTGGTCGGCCATCGCATCGCCGACCTCGTCTATGAAAAACTGACCGGCGACAAGGGCGTGTTCTCGACCCGCATCGCCTATGTGCTCAAACGCGGCGGCAGCTACACCCTGCAGATCGCCGATGCCGATGGCTTCAACGCCCAGACCGCGCTCACGTCCAACGAGCCGATCATCAGCCCGGCCTGGAGCCCCGACGGCAACAAGCTCGCCTATGTCTCGTTCGAACAGCGCAAGCCGATCGTCTATGTCCACGAGATCACCACCGGCAAGCGCCATACGATCGCCAGCTTCCGCGGCAGCAATTCGGCCCCGGCCTGGTCGCCCGACGGCACCCGGCTCGCGGTCACCCTGACCTTGCCGGGCATTTCGCAGTTGTACATGGTCAGCGCCGCGGGCGGCACCGAGCAACCCAAACGCCTGACGTCCACCAATGCGATCGATACCGAGCCGGTGTTCTCGCCCGACGGCAAATGGATCTATTTCACGAGCGACCGCAGCGGCGGCCCGCAGATCTATCGCATGCCGGCTTTGGGCGGCAATGCCGAGCGCGTGACCTTCGGCGGCGATTACAACGTGACGCCGCGCCTGTCGCCCGACAACAAGTCGCTGACCTATATCGCGCGCCGCGAAGGACGCTTCCGCGTGGCGACGCTCGACCTGGCTTCGGGCCAGGAAATCCTGCTCACCGACACCGGTTCGGACGAAAGCCCGAGCTTCGCGCCCAATGGGCGGTATATCCTGTATGCCACGATTGCCGATGGACGAGACGTGCTCGGCGTGGTGTCATCGGATGGACGAGTCAAACAGCGTCTTTCGGTCGCGGCCGGCGACGTCCGCGAACCCACCTGGGGCCCATTCCAGCCCTGAACCCACGAACTCGCGCAACAACGAGGTCCATTAGTACTGTCATTTCCCACGAAAGGAGCCGCAACATGAAACACCCGATCCGCTTCGCCTTCCTCGCTCTGGGCGCCCTGGCCCTGGCCGGTTGCGCAAGCACCGTCGATCTCAAAGACAAGAAAGACACGCCGCCGGTCGTCGAATCCAAGCCCGCGCCGCAACCCGCGCCGTCGGCCGACCAGCGCGCCGTCACCCCGGTGACCGCGCCCGAAGTCGATCCGCTGAACGATCCGAAGGGCGTGCTGGCCAAGCGCAGCGTCTACTTCGAGTTCGACCGCTACGAGATCAAGGACGAATACCGCGGCCTGATCGAAGCCCACGCCAAGTATCTGCGCGACCACAAGGCCCGTTCGGTCTCGCTCGAAGGCAATGCCGACGAACGCGGTTCGCGTGAATACAACCTGGCGCTCGGCCAAAAGCGTGCCGAAGCCGTGCGCAAGGCGCTGTCGCTGCTCGGCGTTGCCGACACGCAACTCGAGGCCGTGAGCTTCGGCGAAGAAAAGCCGCGCGCGCAAGGCCATGACGAAGCCGCCTGGGCCGAAAACCGCCGCGCCGACATCCGCTACAAGTAATCCGACTGGTCGCTGCCCGCGGAGGACGTCATGCCGTATCCCGTTCGCCCTGGTTCGCGCCTGAGCCTGCGCGTCTTGCCGGTGCTGTTGTTGGCACTGGCGGGCGCGTCGGCCCATGCCGAACTCTTTCCCGACAACGAGGCCCGCAAGGCCATCGTGGAATTGCGCGAGAAGGTCGCGAACGACGGTCGCGACACTTCCGCGCGGCTCGATCAGATCGCCCAGCAACTCGATCAACAGATGCAGCAAAGCGCCCGCGCGCAACTGGATCTGACCCAACAGATCGAGGCGCTGCGGCGTGAAGTCGCCGCCTTGCGCGGCACCGTCGAAGTCCTGCAAAAGGACGTCGCCGACCTGCAAAAGCGTCAGCGCGACACCTTTACCGACATCGACAGCCGGCTCAAGAAACAAGAGCCGCAGAAAGTCATCATCGAAGGGCGCGAAACCCTCGTGGATCCGGAACAGATCCGGGCCTACAACGCCGCCTTCGAGCAGTTCCGCGCCAGCCAGTTCGCCCAGTCGGCCAACGGCTTCGCGCTCTACCAGACCATGTATCCGTCGAGCCCTTATGTGCCTTTGGCGCGGTTTTGGCTCGGCAATGCCCAGTTCGCGACCCGCGATTTCAAGACCGCGATCACGACCCTGCAAAGCTTCATCAAGGCCTACCCCGAGCATTCCAAGGTGCCCGACGCGCTGGTCTCGATCGGCAATTGCCAGATCGAACTCAACGACAAGAAGGCGGCCCGCGTCACGCTGCGCAGCGTGATCGACAAATACCCGGGCAGCCCGGCCGCGGAAAACGCCAAAGAACGCCTCGCAACGATCAAGTAATGCCGTCCTTGTCCAAACCAGCGGTCGTCCTGTTGTCGGGCGGGATGGATTCCGCCACCGTGCTCGCGGTCGCGCGCTCGCAAGGCTTCGCGGTCCACGCCCTGAGCCTGCGTTACGGCCAGCGCCATAGCGCCGAACTCGATGCCGCCGCGCGCGTCGCGCGGGCGCTGGGCGCGGTGCGCCACGAAATCATCGATCTCGACCTCGCCCATCTGTTCGTCGGCCCGCGCGGCTCGGCGCTCACCGATCGCAACATCGCGGTGCCGACCCAGCCCGGCGCGACCGGGACCATACCGGCCACTTATGTGCCGGCGCGCAACACCATCATGTTGTCGGTCGCGCTCGGCTGGGCCGAAGTCTTGTGCGCCAACGATGTCTTCTTCGGCGCGAACGCGGTCGATTATTCGGGCTACCCGGATTGCCGGCCGGCCTATGTCGCGGCCTTCGAAGCCATGGCGAACCTCGCGACCAAATCGGCGATCGAAGGCGCGCGGCTGCATGTGCATGCGCCCATCATCTCCTTGTCCAAGGCCGAGATCGTGAAACTCGGCATGAGCCTGGGCGTGGATTTCGGCATGACGGTCTCGTGTTATCAGGCCGACGCCGAGGGTCGCGCCTGCGGCCAGTGCGACGCCTGCCGCCTGCGCCGCCAGGGCTTCATCGACGCCGGCGTGCCCGATCCGACCCGGTACGCCGACGCGTAGGCGCCACGCCGGCCCTGGTTTGCGCGTTGGTCTTTGACATCTCCGCGGCAGAGCAGATAGAATGCAAGGCTCTTTCGGGCGCGCTTGTCCTCTAGGGGTCGTTAGCTCAGTTGGTAGAGCAGCGGACTTTTAATCCGTTGGTCACTGGTTCGAATCCAGTACGGCCTACCAGCTTTGCATGAGCGAGCTTCGCGAACGGCGGTTTTCCCGGCGGCGCATCGAAAACAGAATTCGGGTCGTTAGCTCAGTTGGTAGAGCAGCGGACTCTTAATCCGTTGGTCGAAGGTTCGAATCCTTCACGGCCCACCAACGACGAAGGCCCCGAGCGCAAGCTCGGGGCCTTTGCTTTTGGCGCGCCGCCAGCCCGAGCGCAGCCGGGAGTTTCCGACCGCAGCCTGACCAGCCTGGCATCCAGGCGTGATTTCACGCAAGAACCCTGATCGTGCAGCGCGCAAAATTCCCTTTTGAATCAAGGCCGCTCGTATAATCCGCGCTGCCGTTCATGACGACGCCGGTTCCTCAAGGGCGCCGACCGGAATTCCCGATGTCATTGCTTGCTCTCGGACTCAACCATCACACCGCGCCGGTCGCGATCCGCGAACGCGTGAGTTTCGCGCCCGAGGCCATCGGCAGCGCACTCAGCGGCTTGCGGTCGTCGTTCGGACCGTCGGTGCGGGAAGCCGCGATCGTCTCGACTTGCAACCGTACCGAGTTGTATTGCGCGCTCGACATGCACGCGGCCAACGACGCCCATCCGCAGATCGCGGAATGGCTGGCCGATTACCATCAATTGAAGACCGCCGATGTCTCGCCGCATTTGTATGCCCTGCCGCAGCAAGAAGCGGTACGTCATGCCTTCCGCGTCGCCAGCGGCCTCGATTCGATGGTGCTCGGCGAGCCGCAAATCCTCGGCCAGATGAAGCAGGCGGTGCGCACCGCCGACGAAGCCGGCTCGATCGGCACCTTGCTCAACCAATTGTTCCAGCGCACCTTCGCGGTCGCGAAGGAAGTCCGCACCCAGACCGAGATCGGCGCGCATTCGGTCAGCATGGCGGCGGCCGCGGTCAAGTTGGCCGAACGCATCTTCCCGCGCATTGCCGATCTGAACATCCTGTTCATCGGCGCGGGCGAAATGATCGAACTCACGGCCACGCATTTCGCGGCCCAATCGCCCAAGCGCCTGGTCATCGCCAACCGCACGCTCGAACGCGCCCATACCCTGGCCACGCGCTTCGGCGGCCAATCGATGCGGCTGGCCGAAATCTCCGAGCGGCTGTCGGAATTCGACATCGTGGTGAGCTGCACCGCGTCCACCCTGCCCATCATCGGCCTGGGGCTGGTCGAACGCGCGCTCAAGGCGCGCCGCCACAAACCGATGTTCATGGTCGATCTGGCGGTGCCGCGCGACATCGAAACCGAAGTCGCGCGCCTGTCCGATGTCTATCTGTATACCGTCGACGATCTGGGCACCGTGGTACGCGAAGGCACCTCGGCGCGCCAGGTGGCCGTGGCCCAGGCCGAAGCCATCATCGAAACCCGGGTGCAGAACTTCATGCAATGGCTGGAACGGCGCCAGACCGTGCCCCTGATCGCGCAATTGCGCGCTTCGGGCGATGCGATGCGCCGCGACGAACTCGACCGCGCCTTGCGGCTGCTGGCCTCGGGCCATGATGCGACCCAGGTCATCGAAGACCTGTCGCGCCGCATCACCAACAAGTTCCTCCATCGCCCGCTGGCGATGCTCGGCGAAGCCGGCCATGAAGAGCGCGAACGCCTGGCCACGCTGCTGCCCCACCTCTTCCCGACCGACAAGAAGTAGATGAAAGCGTCCATGGCGGCCAAGCTCGAGCAACTCTCGGGCCGGCTCGCAACGATCGAACTCGCCCTGCAGGACCCGCAGGTGACGCAGGACATCGACCAATACCGCAAGCTCACCCGCGAGTCGTTCGAACTGACGCCGGTGGTCGCGCAGTTCTGCGCCTATCAGCAGGCCGAGCGCGATCTCGCGGCGGCCCAGGGCATGCTCGCCGATGCGTCGATGAAGGAATTCGCCCAGGAAGAAATCGACGCGGCGCGCGCGCGCATGGAACAACTCGAAATCGAGCTTCAGCGCGCGCTGCTGCCCAAAGATCCAAACGACGCGAAGAACATCTTCCTCGAAATCCGCGCCGGCACGGGCGGCGATGAGTCGGCGCTGTTCGCCGGCGATCTGTTGCGCATGTACATGCGCTACGCCGAGCGCCAGCGCTGGAAGACCGAGATCATGTCGGAGTCGGCCTCGGACCTCGGCGGCTACAAAGAAGTGATCGTGCGCATCGAAGGCCAGGGCGCGTATTCACGGCTCAAGTTCGAGTCGGGTGGCCACCGTGTGCAGCGCGTGCCCGCGACCGAAGCGCAAGGCCGCATCCATACCTCGGCCTGCACGGTCGCGGTGATGCCCGAAGCCGAGGAAGTCGATGTCCAGATCAACCCCGAAGATTTGCGCATCGATGTGTTCCGTGCCTCGGGCGCGGGTGGTCAGCACGTGAACAAGACCGAATCGGCCGTGCGCATCACCCATTTGCCGACCGGCATCGTGGCCGAATGCCAGGACGACCGCTCCCAGCATCGCAACAAGGACAAGGCGATGAAGGTGCTGGCCTCGCGCCTGCTCGAAGCCCAGACCCGCGCCCAGCAAGCCAAGGAAGCGGCCACGCGCAAGAACCTGATCGGCTCGGGCGACCGCAGCGAACGCATCCGCACCTACAACTTCCCGCAAGGGCGCATGACCGACCATCGCATCAATCTGACGCTGTACAAGCTCGATGCGATCATGGACGGCGATCTCGACGAGATCACCAATGCGCTGATCGGCGAGCATCAGGCCGAGCAATTGGCGGCGCTGGCCGAAGGCGCGGAATGACGCGGCGCTGAGTGACGCGGCGCTGAGTGACGCGGCACTGAGGCGCCGCTGCCTTCAAGCCGCGGGCGTGCCCGCGAACAAGCTGCGCGGCAGACGCGCGGCGCGGCGCAGCCCCACCCAATCGAAGCTCGGCCCCGGATCGGTCTTGCGCACCGGCGCAATGTGCTCATGCCCGGCGATGCCGAGGATCGGATAACGCCGCACGAGCGCACGCAACAGGCGCGCAAGTGCCCGGTATTGCGCCTCGGTGTAGGCCAGGTCGTCGCCGCCTTCGATCTCGATGCCGATCGAAAAATCATTGCAGCGCTCGCGCCCCCACCATGTCGAGGCGCCCGCATGCCAGGCGCGTCGTTCACATTCGACGAATTGCACGAGTTCGCCATCGCGGCGCAGGAAGAAATGCGCCGACACCCGCATCGTCGCGATCTGCGCGAAGAACGGATGCGCGGCCGCATCGAGCCGGTTGGTGAAGAAGCGCTCGACCGCATCACCGCTGAACACTCCGGGCGGCAAGCTGATGTTGTGCAAGACGATCAATTCGCACACCACGCCGTCGGGCCGTTCGTCGGCATTGGGCGAAGCGACGAAACGCGCTTGCGCGCAGACGCCACCGGCATCGACCGCATACCTTGGCGCCGGGCCGGTCCGCATCATTTGATGTCGAGCTGCTGGATGCGGTAGCGCAATTGCCGGAAGGTGACCCCCAACAGACGCGCCGCGGCGGTGCGGTTGAACTTGGTCTGTTCGAGCGCCCGTTCGATGATCGCGCGCTCGACCGCTTCGAGATATTCGGGCAACGACAAAGGAAACCGCAGCGCGTCGATCGCCACCGGCGTCGGCCCCGGCGCGCCGCCAGGCGCTGGCAAGGGCTCGTCCGCCGGGCCGCACGCATCGGGTTCGGCGACCGACGGCGTCTTGCCGGCCTCGTGCGGCGGCGGCAGCGCCGATTCGCCATGTCCGGCCTCGCCCAGCCCCAGGTCGGCCGCGGTGATCAGGTCGCCGCCGGCGAAGGCGCTCGCACGTTCGAGGATGTTCTCCAGCTCGCGCACATTGCCTGGAAAGGCGTATTGCTGGAGCACCTCGACCGCGTTCGCACTCAGGCTGCGCGGACCGCTCCGCCCCTCCATCTGGGCCAGCCGTTGCAGCACCGCCTGGGCCAGCGCCGGAATGTCCTCGGCGCGTTGGCGCAAAGGCGGCATGCGCAGCTCGATGACATTGAGCCGGTAGAACAGATCTTGCCGGAAGATGCCGGTCGCCACGCGTTCGGACAAGTTGCGATGGGTGGCGCTGATGATGCGCACATCGACCGGATCTTCGTTGGTCGCGCCGACCTTGCGCACCCGCCGTTCCTGGATCGCGCGCAACAGCTTGACCTGCATCGCAAGCGGCAGTTCGGCGATTTCGTCGAGCAGCAAAGTGCCGCCGTTCGCGGCCTGGAAGAAGCCGTCGCGGTCGGCGTCGGCGCCGGTGAACGCGCCTTTGCGATAGCCGAAGAATTCGGCCTCCATCAAGGCTTCGGGGATCGCGCCGCAATTGACGGCGACGAACGGTTTGTCGGCGCGCGGGCCGGCCAGATGGATCGCGCGGGCGGCGACCTCTTTGCCGGTGCCCGATTCGCCGTAGATCGCCACCGGCGCCATGCTGCGCGCCAGCCGCGCGATCGTGGCGCGCACTTCTTCCATCGCGGCCGACACGCCGAGCACCGCGCGCTCGGGATGGCCGCCACCGCTCGCGGGCGCGCTGCGCCTGGCCGGCGCGGCATCATGCGCTTGCAAGGCCGATTGGATGGTGGTGCGCAATTGATCGAGCGCGACCGGCTTGGAAAGAAAATCGAAAGCGCCGGCCTTGAGCGCTGCCACCGCGGTCTCGGTATTGCCGTAAGCGGTGATGACCGCGATCAGGGTGCCCGGCAATTGCTCGCCGACGAGTTTCACGAGTTCGATGCCATCGCCATCGGGCAGGCGCATGTCGGTCAGCACCAGGGCGAACGCGCGGTCGGCGAGATGGGCGCGCGCTTCGCCCACCGTGCCGGCGGTCTCGACATCGAAACCCATCTTGAGCACCGTGAGTTCGAGCAACTCGCGCAGATCGGGTTCGTCATCGACGATGAGTACGCGGGCGATGCCTTTGCGTTGTGGAACGAGTGCGGCGGGATCGATGGTCATGAAACCTCAGCGTCGAGCGTCACGCCGGATTCTGCACCAGCCGCGATGCGCAGCGTGAACGCGCAGCCGTAGCGGCGCGCGGCCACCGCATCATCGTCGAGAAACAGGTCGGCGCCGTTCGCGATCGCGAGTTCGCGCGCCAGGAACAGGCCCAGTCCGGTGCCATGACGATAGGTGGTGAAGAACGGCTCGAACAATTGCGCGCGGACCTCGGGGGCGATCGGCGGTCCATCGTTGCCGATGGTGAGTTCGATGCTGCCTTCGGGCCGCAGGTCGGCGGTCACTTCGACCGCGCCGGCCGCGTCGCTGCTGTAGCGTGCCGCATTGGCGATCAGGTTGACCACGATCTGGGTCAGGTGGGAGCGATCGAACCGCACTTCGATCTGCTCGGAGATGTCGATCGCGAAACGGCCCGGATCGATCGCGCGGTCGCGTGCGAAATCGCCGACCATCTGCGCGACTGCGGCGGCCAGCGGCACGGCTTCGGTCCGCACCCGGGTCGCGCGCGAGACCGACAGCACATCCTCGACGATGCGGTCCAGGCGCTGCACATTGTCCTTGACGATGCGCAGCAGCCGTTCGGCGGCCGGATCGGTGTTGTCTTCGGCGAGCAAGGCCGATGCATGATCGATCGCGGCGAGCGGATTGCGGATCTCGTGCGCGATGCTCGCGGTCAGCCGCCCCATGGCCGCGAGCTTGAGCTGCATGGCCTGCACTTCGACTTCGCGCATGTCTTCGATCGAGACCAGCAAGGGCGCGTCGGTCGATTTGGCCACGCCGAACGGAATCGACCGGATGCGCACCCGTTTGCCGGGCCGGCTGGCCGGTGGCGCGGCGGCCTCGCCTTCGACCGGCGGCGCTTCGAGCATCACGGTCCAGGCGCGCGATTCGGTCGGCCGTGAACGCGCCCAGGCACCGAGGACCCGGCTCAAGGTCGGATAGCGCTCGGCCAGATGCTGGCCGAGGTCGGGCTCGGGGCCGCCATCGGCCAGATCGAGCACGGTCCGCGCCGCCGGATTCGCCGCGCGCACCCAGCCTTCTTGCGAGACCACGAGAATCCCGAGCCGCATTTCATTGATGACCGCCCGATTGACCTGGACCTGGGCTTCGAGTTCGGCATTCTTGGCCTGCACCAGACGTTCTTGCACGAGCACGCGCGCGGCCAGCCGGTTCAGCACCCAGGCCACACCGAACATGACCGCGCCCAACGCCCCGACCTGTGCATAGACCGGCTCGCCCAGGCCGCCGAGCTGGCGCAGCAAGGCGTCCGACAACAGCACGATCGACACCGTGGCCGCGACGAACAAGGCCACCGGCAATTGCGACAACAAGGCCGCCCCGGCCACCGGCGCGAAGAACAGCATCTGCAACCCGTTCGCGCCGCCCGGACTCGCGAGCACCAGCAAGCTGATGCACAACAGATCGACCGCGAGCGCGGCGGCGAGCTGATCGACATAGCGCGGCCGCTGGGCGAACGACAAGGCCAAGGCCGCCAGCGTCAGGGTGAGATAGCCCCAGGCGGTGGTGAGCGCGGTCGCGCTCGTGACGCCGGCATTGGCTTGCAGGATGAAGACCGCCGAACCGGCGATCAGGACCCGCACCGCGCACAAGGTGCGCAGGTTCTTCCAGGAAGACGCGTGGGCGGTGGTCGTAACGTCGGCGAACATGCGCGCACCGCGCCGCCCGATCAGCGGCGGCCGAGAAAGACTTCGAAGACGAAATGGGTGCCGATGTAGGCCAGCACCAAGGCGATGAACCCGCCGAACACATAGCGCAGCGCCAGGCGCCCGCGCCAGCCGTAACGCCAGCGCCCGTACAGCAAGACGCCGAAGGTCAGCCACGACAGGATCGAGAACACGGTCTTGTGGTCGAAACGCAGCGGCCGGCCGAACAGGTACTCATGGAAGCCGACGCCGGTGACCAAGGTGGCGGTCAGCAGCACGAAACCGATCGTGAGCGCGCGAAACAACAGCCGTTCCATCACGAGCAATGGCGGCGCGAGGTCGAGCAGCACCGAGATCCAGCCGCGCGCATTGGCCTCGGCGCGCAGACCGTGGGCGTGCAATGATTGATCGATGAGCACCATCGCGATCGCATGCAGCGCCGCGAGCGAGAACATGCCGTAACTGACCAGCGCGAGGGTCAGATGCGCGACGAAGCCCGGCCCGCCGCCGACCGAGGTCTGGGCGCCCGGATACAGCAACGGCAACAGCACGGCGAGCGCCGCGCCCGGGTACAGCACGAGCCGAATCGCACCGATCGGCGCGCGCACCGATTCGATCGCGAAAAAAACCACCGCCAGCAGCAGCATGGCCGACAAGGCCTGCGCGAATCCGAACCGGAACGCATCGTCGCCGCGCGTCGCGAAGGCGAAAGCGAGCGCATGCAAGACCAGCACGCCGAACACCGCCCAGAGATCGAGGCCGCGCACTTCGCGCAGCCGCTGGGCGCCCGAACCCGGATCACGAACCTCGCGCCCGAGCGCGCCGGCAAGGGGCGCGAGGAAGGCGAGGTAGGCCGCCGCGGCGAGCACTGCGAATGTCGTGTTCATGGCAGACGCAGTGTAACAAGGCGGGCCGGGCAGCATGGCACGGCCCGCCTGCCACCAATCAATCGAGGAAGAAGTCCGGGATGAACTTGTTGTTGCCCGGAATCACCGCGTATTGGGCGAGATCGGTCACCCCATGGGATTCGAGCACTTCGTCATCGACGAAGAAATTGCCGGTGGTGCTGCGCGACTCGCTGGTCAGGATGTACCAGGCCGCGTCGGCCATGATCTCGGGCGTGCGGCCCAGATCGGCGTTGACGCCCGGAATCACCTGCAGCGCGGCGGTCTTGATGACGGTGCGCGGCCACAGCGAATTGACCGCGATGCCGAACGGCGCGAATTCGGCCGCATGGCCGAGGGTGCACATGCTCATGCCGTACTTGGCCATGGTGTAGGCCACATGGTGCTGGAACCATTTGGCTTTCATCGACAAGGGCGGCGACAGCGTCAGCACATGCGGATTGCGCCCGGCGGCGGCCGAGGCCTTGAGGTAGGGCAGGCAAGCCTGGGTGCAGACGAAAGTGCCGCGCGCGTTGACCCCGTGCATGAGGTCGAAGCGCTTCATCGGCGTGTTCTCGGTGTTGGTCAACTGGATGGCCGACGCGTTGTTGACCAGGATGTCGATGCCGCCGAATTTTTCGGCGGTCTGTTGGCAGGCCTGGGCGACCGAGACTTCATCGCGGATATCGACCATCAACGGCAGCGCGTGCCCGCCCGCGGCTTCGATTTCTTCGGCCGCCGAATAAATGGTGCCGGGCAGCTTCGGATGCGGCTCGGTGGTCTTGGCCGCGATCACGATGTTGGCGCCGTCGCGCGCCGCGCGCAGCGCGATCGCGAGGCCGATGCCGCGCGATCCGCCGCTGATGAACAAGGTCTTGCCTTTGAGGCTCATGAAGGTCTCCGTGGAATGGGTCTTATTCGATCGACGAAAAATCGGGTTTGCGCTTTTGCAGGAAGGCCGACATCGCTTCGCGCGCGGCCGGGCCGGTCAGCATTTCCTGGAACAACTCGGCTTCTTCTTCCATGCGCTCGAAAGTCGCTTTCTGGTCGAGCGCCTTCTTGCCGCCCTTGAGCAGCATCTTGGCGGCGCGGATCGAGGGGGCCGGCAAGGCGGCGATCTTCTCGGCCTGGCGCGCGGCATAGGCGATGACTTGATCAGGTGGCAGGATCTTGTTGACGAAGCCCATGGCCTCGCCTTCCTCGGCGCCGAAAGGCTCGCCGAGCAGCAGTTTCTCGGCCGCGCGCTGATAGCCGGCGATGCGCGGCAGGGTATAGCTCGACGCGCCCTCGGGGCACAGGCCCAGGTTCACGAACGGCAGCGAAAACTTGGCGTCGTCGGCCGCATAGACCATGTCGCAATGAAAGAGCATGGTCGTGCCCACACCGACCGCGAAGCCTTGCACCGCCGCGATCATGGGCTTGGGGCAATGCGCGAGGTTGCGGATGAACTGGAACACCGGCGCTTCTTCGCCCTTGGGCGGATTGGCGAGGAAGTCTTGCAGGTCGTTACCCGCGGTGAAGGTGCCGCCCTCGCCCGCGAACAACAGCGCCTTGATGCTCGGGTCGCCCGCGGCGAGGTCGAAGGCTTCGTTGATCGCTTCATACATCTCGACCGTGAGCGCGTTCTTCTTGTCGGGGCGGTTGAAAACGATGCGCAGCACGCCGTTGTGGGTGCCGGTGACGATGGTGCTCATGAAGTCTCCGTATTCAGGTTGAGCCGCGCGCCGATCCAGCCGGCGACTTGGGGCCAGAGCGTGGCGCGGAACTGCTCGCGGAAAAAGCCGAAATGGCCGATCCGCGGCACCCCGACATCGTAAGGCGCGATGCGCCGGGTTTCGAGTCGGGCGTTGGCATAACAGGCGTTCATGGTGCGGATGCTCGCGTCCGACATCATCTCGTCGTCGGTGAAACTCACCGACAGCATCGGGCAGGCGATGCGCCGATAGCCCGCACGCACCGGTTCGCCGCCCACCCCCGCGACGTAATCGCGGTTCAGGCACCAGCGCCGCCATTCGAGGATGACCCCGCGCGGCAGATTGCCGATCTTGCGCAAGCGCCGGCCCGGGAAATAGCCGTACAGGCGCGTCGCCACCGGCACCAACACCCACCACAGCCAAGGCACGATGCGCCGGGTCTTGGGGGCGTTGTAGCGCCAATAGCCGTTGCCCGAAGCCACCGTCACCAGCCCGTCGATCAGGCCGGCGTCGGGCAACAGCCCCGGCAATTGCCCGCCCAGGCTATGGCCGACCACGAACAAAGGCCGCTCACCGTCTTGTTTGGCCCAGCGCAGCACCGCGTTGTAATCCTTGGTCGCCCAATCGGTCACGCTCGCGGCAAAGCCTTTGAGCGAGGCCGGCGCCGAATCGCCCATGCCGCGATAGTCGAAGGTGATCGCGACATGGCCTTGCTCGGCCAGCCAATGCGCAAAGGCGTAATAGAAGCTCTGCCGAACGCCCATCGCGCAAGGCAGCACGATGGTCGCCCCCGAGGCCGGTGCGCCGGATGCCGCGAAGGCGGCCGGGGCGAAGCGGGTCGCCGCGAGCGGATAGCCGTCGGCGGCCGGGATCGTGAGCGTCTGGGTGTTGATGGCCGCATGGGTCATGGAAGAGCCCCTTTTGACGATGGCGCGGCCGCGCGCAAGACCGAAGTCGGGCGCGCGGCCACCGTGGCGAACGCTCAGACGTTCTCGAAGATGCCGGCCGCGCCCATGCCGGTGCCGATGCACATGGTCACCATGCTGTACTTGGCGTTGCGGCGGCGCATGCCATGGATGGCCGTGGCCGCGCGGATCGCGCCGGTGGCGCCGAGCGGATGGCCGAGCGCGATCGCGCCGCCGAGCGGATTGAGCACCGCGGTGTTGAGGCCGAGGTCCTTGATGACCGCGAGCGATTGCGCCGCGAAGGCTTCGTTGAGCTCGATCCAGCCGAGGTCGTCTTGGCGGATGCCGGCCTTTTCGAGCGCGAGCGGAATCGCGACCTTGGGGCCGATGCCCATGATCTCGGGCGGCACGCCCTTGACCGCGAAGCTCGCGAAGCGCGCGAGCGGCTTGAGGTTGAATTGCTTGAGGATCTTTTCGCTCACCAGAATCAGCGCGCCCGCGCCGTCCGAGGTTTGCGAGCTGTTGCCGGCCGTCACGCTGCCCAGGCCCGTGGGCTTGCCGCCCGCGTCCTTGGGCGCAGCAAACGCCGGACGCAGCTTGGCAAGGCCTTCGAGCGAGGTATCGGCACGCGGACCTTCATCGACGCTGACCGTGCGCTTCTTGACGTCCACCTCGGCGGTGCCGAGCTTGGGGAAGGTCTCGACGATGTCGATCGGGCACATTTCGTCATTGAATTCGCCGGCCGCGATCGCGGCGAGCGCCTTCTGGTGCGAAGCGACCGCGAACGCGTCTTGCTCTTCGCGCGAAATCTTCCATTGCTGGGCGACCTTCTCGGCCGTCATGCCCATGCCGTACGCGATGCCGAGGTTTTCGTCGCGGTCGAACAAATGCGGATTGAACGAAGGCTTGCTGCCACCCATCGGCACCATCGACATGCTTTCGGTGCCGCCCGCGATCATCACATCGGCTTCGCCGACACGGATACGGTCGGCCGCCATCGCCACCGCGGTGATGCCCGAGGCGCAGAAGCGGTTGATGGTCACGCCGCCCACGGTATTGGGCAGGCCGGCGAGCAGGACCGCGATGCGCGCGACGTTCAGGCCTTGTTCGCCTTCGGGCATCGCGCAGCCGATGATCGCGTCTTCGATCAGCGCCGGGTCGAGATTGGGCACTTGCGCGACCGCGCGCGCGATCGTCGCGACGAGCAGATCGTCGGGCCGTGTGTTCTTGAACATACCGCGCGGGGCTTTGCCGATCGGGCTGCGGGTCGCCGCGACGACATAGGCGTCTTGAAGTTGCTTGGCCATGGTGTGTCTCTCCTGTGTTCGCGGCTTAGTTGCGCACCGGCTTGCCGGTTTGCAGCATGCCCATGATGCGTTCCTGGGTCTTGGGGTTGGCAAGCAATCCGCAGAAATGCTTGCGCTCGAGCGCCATGATGGTTTCCTCGTCGACGAGCGAACCGGCTTCAACTTCGCCACCGCAGAGCACTTCGGCGATCTTCGACGCGATGGTGTAGTCGTGGCCGGTGATCAAAGCGCCGTCGCGCATGTTCACGAGCGTGCTCTTGATCGTTGCCAGGCCCGAGCGGCCGAGCACCGGGAAGGTTTGGCCGCGCACCGGCGGACGGTAGCCGGCGTCGAACATCGCCTTGGCCTGGGTGATCGCGACATGCAGCAATTCATGGCTGTGCATGACGATGACATCACCCGGCACCAGGTAGCCGAGCGCCTTGTTTTCGAGCGCCGACTTGCCGACCGTGGCCATGGCCGCGGCCTGGAAGTACTTCTTCATGAATTGCATGATGTCGCCACCGGCCGCTTCCTCGGCCGCACGGCGCGCCATGTAGGTCAGGCCGCCGCCGCCGGGCAAGAGCCCCACGCCGATTTCAACCAGGCCCATATAGCTTTCGAAGTTGGCCACGCGCCGCGCGCAATACACGCTGAGTTCGGTGCCGCCGCCGAGCGCAATGCCCGAGACCGCCGCGATCGTCGGCACTTGCGCATAACGCAGCGTGAGCACCAGATCATGCAATTGCTTTTCGATCGGCTCGATCGCCTTCGGGCCGCCCGCCATGAAGGCCGGCAACATTGATTGCAGATCGGCACCGGCCGAGAACGGGCCGCTCGACAATGAAGTCGGTTGCCAGACCACCAGGCCTTTGTACTTCTCTTCGGCCAAGGCCACGGCCTTGACGACGCCGGTCATGATGCCCGGGCCGATGGTGTTCATCTTGGTCTTGAACGAGACGATCAGCACTTCATCGTCGAGCGTCCACAGGCGGATCGATTCGTCTTCGAATTCGGTCTTGCCGGCCTTGAGCGGGTCCGCTCCCGCCTCGCCCACCACATGCTGCTTGAAATGCTGGCGCGCATACACCGGCAAGGTCGAGCGGCCGACATAAGTCTTCTTGATGGCCGAGTACGAACCCTCGGGCTTGTGCACACCGTCGACCTCGTTGACCCAGGCCGGCAGCGGCGCACTCGAAAGCGCCTTGCCCGCGGCGATGTCTTCGCTGATCCAGGTGGCGATCTGCTTCCAGCCCGCGGCTTGCCAGGTTTCGAACGGGCCTTCGTTCCAGCCGAAGCCCCAGCGGATCGCGAAGTCCACATCGCGCGCGTTGTCGGCGATGTCGACCAGATGGATGGCGATGTAATGCCAGACGTCGCGGAAAATGCTCCACAGGAATTGCGCTTGCGGGTTGCTCGATTCGCGCAACAGCTTGAAGCGCGAACGGATCCTTGTCGGCCGGCAGGGTGTCCTGCATGGTCTTGATGACATGGGCCATGGTGTCGAGCCCGACCACATCCGAGGTGCGGAAGGTCGCCGACTTCGCACGGCCGAGCTTCGAGCCGGTCAGGTCGTCGATCACGTCATAGCCCAGACCAAACTTCTGCCCTTCCTCGATGATCGCGAGGATGGAAAACACGCCCACGCGGTTGGCGACGAAGTTCGGCGTGTCTTTGGCGCGCACCACGCCCTTGCCGAGGGTTTGCGTGAGGAAGGTTTCGAGGTTGTCGAGGATGTGCGCGTCGGTATGCGCGGTCGGGATCAACTCGGCCAGATGCATGTAGCGCGGCGGGTTGAAGAAGTGCACGCCGCAAAAGCGCTTCTTGAGGTCGGCATCGAAGCCGTCGCTCAAGGCGGTGATCGACAAGCCCGAAGTGTTGGAAGCGAAGATCGCATTCGGCGCGATGAACGGCGTGACCTTCTTGTACAGGTCGTGCTTCCAATCCATGCGCTCGGCGATCGCTTCGATCACGAGGTCGCAGCCCTTGAGTTTTTCGAGGTCGGTTTCGTAATTGGCCTGTTCGACCAGGCCCGCTTCGGCCACCTCGCCGAACGGCGCCGGGCTGAGCTTCTTGAGGTTGGCGATCGCCTTGTCGACGATGCCGTTCTTGTTGCCTTCCTTGGCCGGCAGATCGAACAACACCACGGGCACGCGCGCGTTGACGCAATGCGCGGCGATCTGGGCACCCATGACGCCGGCACCGAGGACCGCGACCTTCTTCACATGAAAATTCGACACTTGGGTCTCCTTGGTTTTCTCAGAACAGGTCTTCGCTCATGTCGAGCAAGGGCTTGACGCCGGCACGCGCCGAGCGGATGAGGCTCGCGGTTTCGGGCAACAGCTTGGCAAAGTAAAAGCGCGCGGTCGCGAGCTTGGCGGTGTAGAACGGATCGCCGGAGTCTTGCTTGGCGAGCGCGATCTTGGCCATGCGCGCGAAGAAGTAGGCGAACACCAGATGGCCGACCACGCGCAGGTAATCGACCGCCGCGGCGCCGACTTCATCGGGATTGCCCATGGCCTTCATGCCGATTTCCATCGTCAGCTTCTGCACCTTGTCGCCAAGGTCGGCGAGCGGGTTGACGAATTCCTGCATCGCCTCGACCACGCCTTCGTCCTCGATGAAGGTCGCCACCAGCTTGCCGAATTTCTTGAGCTTGGCGCCGTTGTCCATCAACACCTTGCGGCCGAGCAGATCGAGCGACTGGATGGTGTTGGTGCCTTCGTAAATCATGTTGATGCGCGCATCGCGCACGTATTGCTCCATGCCCCATTCGGCGATGTAGCCATGGCCGCCATAGACCTGCATGCAAGCGCTGGTCGCGGTCCAGCCGTTGTCGGTCAGAAAGGCTTTCACGATCGGCGTCATCAACGCGACCATGTCGCCGGCTTCCTTGCGCGCATCGGCGTCCGGATGGTTGAGTTCGATGTCGATTTGCAGCGCGATCCAGTACGCAAGCGCGCGGCCGCCTTCGGCATAGGCGCGCGCGGTCAACAGCATCTTGCGCACATCGGGATGCACGATGATCGGATCGGCGGGCTTGTCCGGCGCCTTCGGGCCCGACAGGCTGCGCATCTGGATGCGGTCTTTCGCGTAGGCCACGGCGTTCTGGTAGGCCACTTCGGTCAGGCCCAGCGATTGCACGCCCACGCCCAGGCGCGCGGCGTTCATCATCACGAACATCGCGTTCAAGCCTTTGTTGGGCTCGCCGATCATCCAGCCGGTCGCGCCTTCCAGATACATCTGGCAGGTCGCATTCGAATGGATGCCCATCTTGTGCTCGATGCCGTTGCAATTGATGCCGTTGCGCGCGCCCAGCGTGCCGTCGGCATTGACGAGGAACTTGGGCACGACGAAGAGCGAAATCCCCTTGGTGCCGGCCGGCGCATCGGGCAGGCGCGCGAGCACCAGATGCACGATGTTCTCGACCATGTCGTGCTCGCCCGCGCTGATGAAGATCTTCTGGCCCGAGAGCTTGTAGCTGCCGTCGGCCTGCGGTTCGGCCTTGCTGCGCAACAGCCCGAGGTCGGTGCCGCAATGCGGCTCGGTCAGGCACATGGTGCCGGTCCATTCACCCGAAGTCAGTTTGGGCAGATAGGTTTGCTTGAGCGCGTCGGAACCGTGCGCGAGCAGGCATTCGTAAGCGCCGTGCGTGAGGCCCGGGTACATGAGCCAGGCCTGGTTGGCCGAATTGCCCATTTCATAGAACGCGGTATTGGCCACTTGCGGCAGGCCTTGGCCGCCGAATTCGGGCTCGCACCCGAGCGCCGGCCAGCCGCCTTCGACGAACTTGGCATAGGCCTCTTTGTAGCCCTTGGGCGTGGTCACCGCGAATGTGGTCTTGTCGTGATGGCAGCCTTCTTCGTCGCCCGATTTGTTGAGCGGGAAGATGATGTCTTCGCAGAACTTGGCGCCTTCTTCGAGCACCGCATTGAGCGTGTCGCGATCGATCTCGGCGTGCTTGGGCAGGGTCTTGAAGGTCGATTCGACATCGAGCAATTCGTGCAGCACGAAGTGCATGTCGCGTTGCGGGGCCTTGTAGATGGGCATGGCGGTCTCCGGGAGCCTTTGATGTTGGAAGGGTGGTCAGGCGGCGCGTCGCACGCGGCGCGCCGTGGAAGGAGCATCGGACGCCGCGCCGCGCCCGGCACGGGCCGGCGGTGCGTCATGCAATCGATACGCGTCGATCAGGCGCGCGAACGCGGTGCGCGCCCGCGCCACACTGCCGCGCGAGCGCATCAGGCGCGCTTCGTGATGCAGGCCGAGCATGATCGCGTAGATCTCGAACACCAATTGCAGCGCATCGGTATCGGCGCGCAAATGGCCTTCGGCGACCGCGATCGCGATCGCGCGCTTGAGCGCGTTTTGCCAAGCATGGACCATGCCGACCAGCGCGTCGCGCACCGGGCCGGGCCGGTCGTCGAACTCGACCGCGCCGCTCACATAGATGCAACCGTGCGGAATCTCGACCGAACGCACATGCTCGATCCAATTCGCGAACATCGCTTCCAGGCGCGGCAACCCGCGCGGCTTGCGCAGCGCCGGCGTGAAGACTTCGGCCTCGAAACGATGGTGGTATTCGTGCAGCGTTGCGAGTTGCAGATCTTCGCGCGAGCCGAAATGCGCGAACACGCCCGATTTGCTCATCCGCATGCGCTCGGCGATCAACCCGATGGTCAGCCCTTCGAGCCCATCGCGCGCCGCGAGGTCGAGCGCGGTGTCGAGGATGGCCGCGCGCGTCTGCTCGCCCTTGGTCGGGCGGGCGTTGCTGCGCGCATCGGAAGCAAGCTCGGCCATCGGCATCGTCGGGTTGCCTGAGGGAATCCTGGGTGATGAATAAGGGAGCGCCGTCATGCGCTGTGAGACATCCGGCAGTCGAACATCCGGACATGACGGCAAAATGAATCGAACGTTCGTGCGATTTTTGTCCGGAAAGTTCAGCGCGAAAAGGGGGGGTTAACCCGCGCGCCTAGAGGACGGCATCTATTGCTGCGCCGCGTCGATGCCGTACGGCGACAGGCTCACCATTCGCTGCCGCCGCGAAACCGATCCATGTCGCGGCGCGCACGCTTGGTGGGCCGGCCCTGGCGTTGCGCCTCGGGCTCGGGCTGCAAGCGGCGTCGTTCGGCCAGACGCGCGCGCGCCGCGGCGCTGGCTTCGGTCTCGGCATACAAGGCTTGCGCCACGGCGGCCGGTCCGCGCATTTCGCTGACCGCGACCACCTGGATTTCATAGACGCCGCCGGGGTTTTCGATCACGAGCCAATCCCCGGCCTGGACATCACGCGCCGGTTTGGCCGCCGCGCCGTTGAGTTTGATCTGCGCGCGGTCGCAGGCTTCCGCGGCCAGGCTGCGGGTTTTGAAAAACCGCGCGGCCCAAAGCCATTTGTCGATACGCACGCGCGATTCGGCCGCCGGGCGCGAAGACGATGAACGGGAAGCCATGCCGCCATTCTAGTGTGCTCTCGTGCGGGGCGGCGCCCGCGCATTGGCCTACCGACGGCGTCGCGCGCCGGCCCACGCGCGGCACGTGGTTCGCCGTCCCGCGCGCGGGGTCGATCACCGTGCCAGCGTGCCCGCCACCGCGCGCACGCGCGCTTCATGGATCCGCGCGCGGATGGTCTCGGCCACCCCGCCGCAAGCTTGGGCGATGGCGCCGGCGTCCACGGTGCGCGCGGCTTCGAGCGCGGCGAGCCAGGGCTTGCGCTCGGCATACGGCTCGGCCTCATGGCCGGCGCGGCCGCGCTGATCGGCCTCGCCGGCATCGAGCAATTGCACGAAGCGCTCCGGCTTGCGAAACGCATCGCAGCGCTCGAACACTTCGACCACGGTGCCGGGCCGCATTTCCCAGATGCGCCGCAGATTGCCGTGCTCGCGCGCGACCAGCACCGCCAGATCGCGGCAATCGCCGGGCACACGCAGCCGCGCGTTCACGTCTTGCACCAGCGCCGCCGAGCGCGCTTCATGTCCATGATGGCGCGGCAACAAGTCGGCGTCGGTACGGCCCTTGCCCAGGTCGTGCAGCAAGGCGGCATAGCGCACCGGCAGCGCGAAGCCGAGCCGGGCGGCCATATCGACCACCATCATCGTATGCACGCCGGTATCGATCTCGGGATGATGCAAAGCCGGTTGCGGCACGCCCCATAGCGCGTCGAGTTCGGGCAGCAAGCGCGCCAGCGCGCCGCAGGCGCGCAACACGTCGAACATGCGCGACGGCCGCGCTTCCATGAGTCCGCGCGCCAATTCCTGCCAGACCCGTTCGGGCACCAAGGCATCGACTTCGCCGGCGGCGGTCATGGCGCGCATCAAGGCCAGGGTTTCATCGGCGACGCGGAAATCGACGAAGCGGGCCGCGAACCGCGCCAGACGCAAGATGCGCACCGGGTCCTCGGCGAACGCCTCGCTCACATGCCGGAACACCCTTGCGCGCAGATCGGCCTGGCCGCCGAACGGATCGACCAGACTGCCGTCGGGCGCGCGCGCGATCGCGTTGATGGTGAGATCGCGCCGGCGCAGATCGTCTTCGAGCGTGACATCGGGCGCGGCATGAAAGACGAAGCCCGCATAGCCGGGCGCGGTCTTGCGTTCGGTGCGCGCGAGCGCGTATTCGTCCTGGGTCTGCGGATGCAAAAAAACCGGAAAGTCCTTGCCGACCGGACGATAGCCCTGGGCCAGCAAGTCCGCGGGCGCGGCGCCGACGACCACCCAGTCGCGGTCCTGCACCGGCAGGCCGAGCAATTCGTCGCGCACGCTGCCGCCGACCTGGTAGACGATCATCGCCCGTGCTCGCCGGTTCAGCCGTACACGCTGTCGTAACGGTCGATCGCGCGCGGATCAGCCTTGGCTTCGGCGATCCAGCTCGCGATCGCGGGTTGCGCGAGCATGGCATCGGCATAACGCCGGCAAACCGCGGGCAGATCGACCGCGTAAGTCTCGAAACGCATCACGACCGGCGCGTACATCGCGTCGGCCGCGCCGAAGGCGCCGAACAGGAAGGGGCCTCCACCATGCGCGAGGCAATCGCTCCAAAGCTCGACGATGCGCGCGATCTCGGCATCGGTGTCGGGCGAATGTCCTTTGCCCGGATACCGATGGCGGATGTTCATCGGCATCGATTGGCGCAAGGCCGTGAACCCCGAGTGCATCTCGGCGCTGACCGCGCGCGCATGGGCGCGTCGTTTCGCATCGGCCGGCCAGACGCCCGGAAAGCGCTCGGCCAAGGTCTCGATGATCGCGAGCGAATCCCAGACATGCAGGCCGCCATCGATCAGGCAGGGCACCCGGCCCGAGGGCGAGACGGCCTTGATGCGCGCCGCGGTATCGGGCTCGGCCAGGCGCACCAGGACTTCTTCATGCGCGATGCCCAGCGCGCGCATGAGCACGGCCGGGCGCATCGACCACGAGGAATAGTTCTTGTCGGCGATCACGAGCTTGAGCATGGTGTCCTCACAGGGTGGTTGACCCGCGACTGTCGTGCATGACGCGCGCGTGCGTCAATCGCGAAGCGCGCATGGGCCGCGTGCGCCGAACGCGCGCCTGTTGGCGAATCGGCCCGGTGCGCGCCGCGTGGCGAACGAATCCGGCGCTTAGCGCCGCGCGCGGGCGCGGAACGCGTCGTAACGCGTGCGCGGATGCGCGTTGCGCACGTAATAGGCGGCTTGTTGTTCGAGCGGCGTCGGCGCGGCGATGCCGAGTTCGGGTGCGAGCGTCCAGCCCTCGGGCGCGACATTGTCGACCCGCAAGGAATCGAGATTATCGACCGACAACAGCGGCTCGCCCGGCATGCGTTCGAGCACCCAGGCTTGCAGGCGCGCGAGCGCATCGGGCAGGCCGACAACCCAGCGCGGATGGCCGCTCGCGGCGGCCGCGATGCGCACGATTTCGCGCAGCGTGTACACACGCGGGCCGCACAACTCGTAATGACGGCCGAAGGTGGCGGGATTTTCGAGCGCCTCGACGAAAGCGGTCGCGACATCTTCGACGAACACCGGCTGCATGCGCACGTCGGCGCCGCCGATCGGCAAGACCGGCAGCCATTGCGCCAAGCGCGCGAACATGTTGAGGAAATGGTCGTCGGGGCCGAACACCACCGACGGCCGGAACACCGTGGTCGCGATGCCGGGCAGGCTGCGCGCCGCGGCTTCGCCATCGGCCTTGCTGCGCAGGTACATCGACGGCCCTTGCGGCGAAGCGCCGAGCGCGCTCATGTGCAGCAAGCGCCCCGGACGGGCGCCGCCCATGCCGGCGTCTTCCATCGCATGCACGAGGTTGCGCGGCAGATCGACGTGGGCGCGCGCGAACTCGGGACCATACGGATCGCCGCGATGCGAATGCAGCACGCCCACCAGATTGATGACCGCGTCGCAACGCGCGACCAGCGGCGCGAGCGCGGCGTAGTCGTGCACATCGGCCTCGACCACTTCGCAGGTCGGGAACAACAACAGATGCTGGGCATGGGCGCGGCGCCGGGTCGGCACCACGACGCGATGCCCGCGCGCGACCAGGAACGACACGATGGTGCGGCCGATGAATCCGCTGCCGCCCACTACGAGTACACGGGGAAACTCCATGGCGATCGTCGGTTTACGAAAGTTGGAGGAAAGCGCGCGGGCCGTGCTCGGACCGCTCAGGGCAGATCGGTGGTCCCGGCGGCCTTGGGCGCAACGACGCCCAGACGGGCTTTCAAGGACTGCGGTCTGCCTTCGAACAGCGCCGCATAGTACACCGCGTTCGTGAGCACTTTCTTGACGTAGTCCCGGGTCTCGTTGAACGGGATCGACTCGGCGAAGATCGCGCCTTCGACCGGGCGATCGAGCGCGGCGCGCCATTGCCGCGAACGCCCCGGCCCCGCGTTGTAGGCGGCCGAAGCCAGCACCATCGAACCGTCGAGATCGTCATAGACCATCTTGAGGTAGTTGGTGCCGAGCAGGAGGTTCATCGAAATGTCGTCGTCGCGGCCCGGTTTGTAATCGGCCAGCCCGATGCGGCGCGCGACCCAGCGCGCGGTGGTCGGCATGACTTGCATCAGCCCCTGGGCGCCGACGCCCGAGCGCGCCTTGGGCACGAAGCGCGATTCCTGGCGCACCAGACCATAGACCCAGGCCCGGTCGAGTCCGGTGTCTTGGGCCTGCTTCGCGAACACGTCTTTGTAGGGCGCCAGATAGCGCAGCCCGAAATCGTGCTCGGCGCGGGTCCGTTCGGCGGTGTTGATCGCGCGGTCGTACACTTCCTGGCTACGCGCGAACTCGGCGGCGGCCAGCAACTGGCGGTCGTTCATGCCGCGCAATTGCCAGTTCCATTCGCGATTGCCTTCGAAGCGCAGTTCGAGCGCATAGAACCGCAAGGCGCGTTGCAGACCCGGATTGGCGCGCATGCGCGCGAGTTCTTCCGCGCCGGGCGGCACGGCGCGCTGCGGCAGCGGCTGCATCCAGCCCAGGTCTTCGCTGGCCAGCTTGCCGTAGAACGAAGGCTCGGCCGCGATGCTGCCCAGCAAGGCCTCGGCCGGTTCGCGCAGACCTTCGGTGCGCAGCGCGCGGGCGCGCCAATAGGTCCAGGTCGAATCGCCCTGGGCTTCGGCGCTCATGCGTTCGATGCTCTTGCGCACCTGGGTCCATTCGCCGGCGCGCAATGCCGCGCGGGTACGCCAGGCGAGGTTGTCATCGTCAAGCGCGGCGTCGGGCTGGGCGGCGTCGGCGCGCGCAAACCATGACAGCGCATCGGGGTCGAGCCGGCGCGCGGCGATGCCGCCGAGCCGGCTCCAGACGTAGGCCTGGTCGGCCTTGGACAACTGTTCGGCAAAGCGCTCGAAATGCCGGCCCGCCAGCGCGGTGTCGGTGCGCGCCACGCGCAACACCGCCAGCACCGCCACTTGGGCGCGGGCCGGCGACTTGAGGTCGAGCGATTTGGCTTCGGCCTGGGCCAGCCATTCCTTGCCGCGCTCGGCCACACGATCGATCGCATCGAGGTCGGCGCCATCGATCAGGCGCGCGACGCGCTTGCCGGCGCTGATCACGTTTTGCTCATAGGCGAAGCGCACGAACTGCCAAAGATCGTCGCGATCGAACACGCCGGCATCGGCATAGCTTTGGATCAGCCAGGCGCACCCTTCGTTGTAATAGCGCGCGTCGCCCAGCAAGGGCTTGGCTTCACCGGCCAGCCAGTCGCGCAAGGCGCCCGCGGTGGCCGGCGTGCCGGCCGCCGCCGCGCGGTCGGTCAGCAGGCGCTGGGCGCGAAACGCCTGGGCATAACAGGCGACCTGGGTGTCGTCTTTGAGGACGAATTGCGCGTATTGCTCGTCGAACACCGTCGCATTGCGCTGGCGCCCGAGCGCGAGCAGCCAGTCGTTGCGCAACCGGTCGGCGATGGCTTCGCCGCGATAGCGTTCGAGATAGGCGCGGATTTCATCGTCGGGGGTATCGAGCCGCGGCGCGCCGCCGGACTCGAACATGCGCGCGCGCAGACGGTAATACTCGACATAGGACTGCAAGTCGTAATCGGCGGGCAAGCGATCGGCCAGCGCGGCGGCGCGGTCGGGCTGATTGGCGCGCGCCGCGTCGCGCAAGGCGACGAAGACTTCGTCGGCGCTCATCGGCGGCGCGGGCTTGGCCGGCGCGGCCAGCGCCGGCCCCGCGCATAGCGCAAGACTCAGGCAGGACCAGAGCACCAGACCGCGAAATCGCATCGTTTACACTCGTTCGGAACGCAGCACCGCGCACCTGCGCGCACCTGCAACATCGACCGACTATAGCACCGGCCCTCGTGGCATCGAACCCACAAAAACCATTTCTACGTGAGCAATTGCTCGCGGCGCGCGCGGCCTTGAACGCAAACGTGCGCGCAGCCGCGCAAGCGGCGATGGTCGAGCATCTGCTGCGTCTGCTGGCCGCGCGCGCGCCCGGCGTGCTGGCCGTCTATTGGCCGATCCGGGGCGAGCCCGACCTCGCCGCTGCCTGGCCGCGCTTGCAAGCGCAAGGCTGGACGCTCTGCCTGCCGGTGGTCGCGCAGACCGAGGCGGCGCTCGTGTTCCGGCTTTGGGAGGGCGCCCCGCCCGCCGCGCGCGATGCCTGCGGCCTGCGCGTGCCGCCGGCCTCGGCACGCGTGCTGACGCCCGAGCTCTTGCTCATGCCCTGCCTGGGCTTTCATGAAGACGGCTACCGGCTCGGCTATGGCGGCGGGTATTACGACCGCAGCCTGGCCGCCGCCACGACGCCGATGCGCACACTCGGCCTCGCGTTCGAAGCGCAAGGCTGCGCGTTCGCGCCCGACGCCCATGACTTGCGCATGGACGCCTTGGTGACCGAGCACGGCGTGCGGCGCTGGGGCGCGGCGTTCTGAACCGCGCCCGCGGCGCTCAGCCTTGCCGCAGGCGCCGCCAGATCGCGAGGGTCGCGTCGGCCTGGTTCATCGTATAGAAATGCAGGCCCGGCGCGCCGCCCGCGAGCAACCGTTCGCACAAGGCCGCCACCACATCGAGGCCGAAGGCGCGGATCGACGCGCGATCATCGCCGAAGCTTTCGAGCCGGCGCCGCACCCAGCGCGGAATCTCGGCGCCGCACGCATCGGAAAACCGCGCGAGTTGCGATGAATTGGTGATCGGCATGATGCCCGGCACCACCGGCACACCGCAGCCCAGCGCCGCGACTTCTTCGACGAAGCGGAAATACGCGTCGGCATTGAAGAAATATTGCGTGATCGCCGAGTTCGCGCCGGCCTGCACCTTGCGCACGAAAGCGCGCAGATCGTCTTGCGGATTGCGCGCTTGCGGATGGAACTCCGGATAGGCCGCCACTTCGAGATGGAACCAGTCGCCGGTTTCGGCGCGGATGAATTCCACGAGTTCGTTGGCGTACCGGAATTCGCCCGCCGCGCCATGGCCGGACGGCAGATCGCCGCGCAAGGCGACGATGCGCCGCACGCCGCGCGCGCGGTACTCGCCGAGGATGGCGCGGATGTTCTCGCGCGTGGACCCGATGCACGACAGATGCGGCGCGCCTTGCGAACCGGCGGCCGTGATCCAGTCGATGGTTTGCAGCGTGCCTTCGCGCGTCGAACCGCCGGCACCGAAGGTCACGGAAAAGAATGCGGGGCCGACGGTGGCGAGTTGCGCATGGACCGCGCGCAGCTTGGTCTCGCCCTCCGGCGTCTTGGGTGGGAAAAATTCGAAACTGAAGGTCTTGTTCACAGCGCTTGCCGATTCGGGATCAGATAGGACAAGAGCCACGAGATGAGACCGTAAAGCATGCCGCCGAACACGCCCGACCAGAAGCCCGCGACCTGAAAGCCCGACAGGATCGAGCCCACGCCCCAGAACAACAGGCCGTTGATGACGAGGAAGAAGGCTCCCAGCGTCAGCATCGAGATCGGTAGCGTGAGCACGAACAGGATCGGCCGGATCACGGTATTCACCAGCCCGAGCACCAGGGCCGCGACCAGGGCGGACGGCAGACTCGCCACCGTCACGCCCGGAATCAGGTAGGCCACCGCGAGCAAGGCCACCGCATTGAGCAGCCAGACCAGCAACAGTCTCATCAACGCACTCCTTGGCGTCCAGGCTCAATAACGATAATGCTCGGCCTTGTAGGGGCCGTTCTTGTCGACGCCGATGTAGGCCGCTTGCGCGTCCGTCAGCACCGTGAGCTGGGCGTTGAGCTTGCGCAATTGCAGGCGCGCGACCTTTTCGTCGAGATGCTTGGGCAGGGTGTAAACGCCGACCGGATAATCGGCGGTGCGCGTGTACAGCTCGATCTGGGCGATGGTCTGGTTCGCGAACGAAGACGACATCACATAGCTCGGATGGCCGGTGGCGCAGCCGAGGTTCACGAGGCGGCCCTTGGCCAGCAGGATGATGCGATTGCCCGAGGGCATGGTCACATGGTCGACCTGCGGCTTGATCTCGTCCCAGGCATAGCCTTCGATCGACGCGACGTTGATTTCCGAATCGAAATGGCCGATGTTGCAGACGATGGCCTGGTCTTTCATCTTGACCAGATGCTGATGGTCGATGACGTGATAGTTGCCGGTGCAGGTCACGAAGATGTCGGCCTTGTCGGCCGCGTAATCCATCGTGACGACGCGATAACCTTCCATCGCGGCTTGCAGCGCGCAAATGGGGTCGACTTCCGTCACCCACACCTGGGCCGACAATGCGCGCAGCGCCTGGGCCGAGCCCTTGCCCACATCGCCATAGCCGCAGACCACCGCGATCTTGCCGGCGATCATCACATCGGTCGCGCGCTTGATGCCGTCCACCAGCGATTCGCGGCAGCCGTACAGGTTGTCGAACTTGCTCTTGGTGACCGAGTCGTTGACATTGATCGCGGGGATCTTGAGGTCGCCGCGTTCATGCATCTGGTACAGGCGATGCACGCCGGTGGTGGTCTCTTCGGTCACGCCCTTGATCTGCGCGAGGCGGGTCGAATACCAGGTCGGGGCGGTCTTGAGCTTGGCCTTGATGGCGGCGAACAGCACGGTGGCTTCTTCGCTGTCGGGGTTGTTCAACACCGAGAGGTCTTTTTCAGCGCGCGCGCCCAGGTGCAGCAACAGGGTCGCATCGCCGCCGTCGTCGAGGATCATGTTCGAATAGCCACCGTCGGCCCATTCGAAGATGCGGTGCGTGTAATCCCAATAATCGACCAGCGATTCGCCCTTGACGGCGAACACCGGCGTGCCGGCGGCGGCGATGGCTGCGGCGGCATGGTCTTGGGTGCTGAAAATGTTGCACGAGGCCCAGCGCACTTGCGCGCCCAGCGCTTCGAGCGTCTGGATCAGCACGGCGGTCTGGATGGTCATGTGCAGCGAACCGGTGATGCGCGCGCCCTTCAAGGGCTGGCTCGCGGCGTATTCCTCGCGGATCGCCATCAGGCCCGGCATTTCGGTTTCGGCGATGCGGATTTCCTTGCGGCCCCATTCGGCCAGGCCGAGGTCGGCCACGATGTAATCGGGGGTGCCCGCAGGCGTGGTGGCTGGTTTGAGTACGGCGCTCATCTCGCGCCCTCCTTTCATTGCTGAATGAAGTTTGCGAGCGCGGTTCAAACACAGGCGCGGAAGGCATCCGGCCCTGCTGCCGAGCCTGGCGGATGGCAAAGCACTCCGTCGCAGCGCTCCTCGGTCAGCGGTGCGCAAGTATACCGGGCCGGCTCCGGGCCGACATGCGATCATGCGCCGCCGCGCGTGTCATCCGCGCGCCTACAGCTGTGCAATCCTTCATGCTCCATCCGCTCCTGACCGCCCTCGACCGCCACTTGCATGCCGCCGGTGCGCCGCGCGCCCTCGAAGGCTGGCGCCGCTACGTGCTCGAATTCTGGTATTTCGGCCTCAAGGAAGCGCGCGCCTGCCTGTTCGCCGGATTGTTCTTCGCGGCGATCTTCCTGGTTCCGCGTGGGGGCATTGCCGGCCTCGCGCGCTACGACCTGCTGCTCGTCATCGCACTCGGCATCCAGGGCTGGATGCTTTGGCGCAAGCTCGAAACCTTCGACGAATTCAAGACCATTCTGGTGTTCCACGCGCTCGGCTTCGCGCTCGAAGCCTTCAAGGTCTCGTCGGGCATCAAATCGTGGAGCTACCCCGACCCGGCGCTGACCAAGGTGCTGGGCGTGCCGCTGTTCTCGGGCTTCATGTATGCGGCGGTGGGCAGCTACATCATGCAGGCCTGGCGCTTGTTCGACCTGCGCATCGAACGCCATCCGCCCTACTGGATGACGACGCTGATCGCGGTCGCGATCTACCTCAACTTCTTCACCCACCATGCGCTCGGCGATTACCGCTGGACCCTGGCCGCGATCGCGCTCGGCCTGTATGCGCGCTGCATGGTGGTGTTCCGCCCGCTCGACCGCGACCGGCGCATGCCGCTCTTGCTCGCCTTCATGCTGATCGGGTTCTTCATCTGGCTGGCCGAAAACCTCGGCACCTTCTTCGGCGTCTGGCGCTACCCGAACCAGATCGGCGCCTGGGCTACGGTGCATATCGGCAAATGGAGTTCATGGTCTTTGCTGGTGATGATGACCTTCACCATCGTGACCAACCTCAAGCATGTGAAAGAACGCATACATCTGGCGCCTTGAAGCGAATGGCCGTGCAAACGAGCACCGCCATTCCGCATCGCTCATTCTGATTCACCCATTGCGGCGGCTTGACGCTGCCCTACCCGCCTCCTAGTGTCAGCGCCGAGCCGGCAGACCTGCTGCCGGTCATCCGCCCGCGCCAAGCAAGGAGACCAGCATGACGACAAGACGCACCGCTTTGGGAATGCGATCGTTCCTGATCGCCAGTGGCATCGGCCTCACCACGCTGCCGGTTGCCGCAAGCGCGCAAAGCGCCGCCGCCGACAAAAACACCACCACCATCCAGCAAGACTCCGAAGCCGCGCGCGGGATGCGGATGAACGAGTCCACCTACCAGACGCGCGAAGAACGCCTGAAAGCCAAACCGCTCGATTGGCGCGCGACCTCGGGCAAGCCCACCAAGCCGCGCACCCCCACCGCCGCGGAAAGAAAAGCGCTGATGCAAGCCAAGCCCACCGTCGTCGAGGGCGGCGCGCCCGACCCCAAAGCCGACGAAGAAGCGCGGCGGCTGCACCCCGAAGAATGGAAATGACCCGGCCTCATCCACAACCCGCAGGAGACCACGATGAACGCTACAAGCTCATTGGCAAAGCGCTGGCTGGGCAGCTTCCTGATCGCGCTGTTGGCGGCAACCCAGGTGCATGCACAACAAGACATCTTCACGCAGTACCAAGAGACCGGTAACCCGAACACGCCCAAGGCCATCGGCAAATTGTTCAGCAACGCGGGCACGTGCTCGGCCTCGGTCGTCAGCGGCAACAACATCATCGTGACGGCCGCGCATTGCTGCTGGAACCGCTCGACCAATAACTGGATCGGCGGCTGGTCGTTCGCGCCCGCCTACAACAACGGCAACGCGCCTTACGGCGTCTTCCAATGGGCGCAGGCGCGCGTGCTCAACAGTTGGATCAACAACGGCGATGTGGCCTCGGACGTGTGCCTGATCGCGCTGCAGAACGACGCGGCCGGCCGGGGCGTGACGTATTACACCGGCTGGCTCGGCCGCTCATGGAATTACGGCAGCAACCTGAGCATGCATTCGCTTGGCTACCCCGGCAACATCGGCGGCGGCAACACGCTGCAGTTGTGCGCCTCGGAAAGCTACAGCCCGAGCGCCGGCTGCGGCGGCACCGGCGTGCTCAACACCGGCTGCTCGATGACCTACGGCGCCAGCGGCGGACCATGGATCCGCGACTATCGCACCGGCAACCATGTGAACTCGGTCGTGCACGGGTACGACAGCACCTCGTGCACCGGCACCTTCGGCATGACTTACAACGGGCCGCGGTT
>JADHEF010000219.1_pt1 | contig 68991 bp, 62 predicted proteins | sample 8952391 | NCBI WGS metagenome assembly JADHEF01 (sample SAMN16124439, study PRJNA663245) | bioreactor sludge metagenome | isolation source: sludge (nitrite) | place: India:Bengaluru | collected 2019-02-28
ATCGCTACATCACCGACCGCTTCCTGCCCGACAAGGCGATCGACCTGATCGACGAAGCGGCGTCGCGCATCAAGATGGAAATCGATTCCAAGCCGGAATCGATGGACAAACTCGACCGGCGTCTGATCCAGCTCAAGATCGAACGCGAGGCGGTCAAGAAGGAGACCGACGAAGCGTCGAAGAAGCGGCTCGAACTCATCGAGCAGGAAATCGACAAGCTCGCCAAGGAATACGCCGACCTCGAAGAGATCTGGACCGCCGAAAAAGCGAGCGTGCAAGGCTCGGCCCAGATCAAGGAAGAGATCGACCGTGTGAAGGCCGACATCGCCAAGCTGCAGCGCGAAGGCAAGTTCGACAAGGTGGCCGAGTTGCAATACGGCAAGCTGCCCCAGCTCGAAGGCCAGCTCAAAGCGGCCGAGGCGGGCGGCGGCAAGCGCGAATTCAAGCTGTTGCGCAAGGAAGTCGGCGCCGAAGAGATCGCCGAGGTCGTCTCGCGCGCGACCGGCATTCCGGTCGCCAAGATGATGCAAGGCGAGCGCGACAAGTTGCTGCACATGGAAGACGCCTTGCACCAGCGTGTGGTGGGGCAAGACGAAGCAGTGCGCCTGGTGTCCGATGCGATCCGCCGCTCGCGTGCTGGCCTGGCCGATGAGAACCGGCCTTACGGCTCCTTCTTGTTCCTCGGCCCCACGGGCGTGGGCAAGACCGAGTTGTGCAAGGCGCTCGCGAGCTTCATGTTCGACACCGAGGAGGCATTGATCCGCATCGACATGAGCGAGTTCATGGAAAAGCACAGCGTCGCGCGCTTGATCGGCGCGCCGCCTGGGTACGTGGGCTATGAGGAAGGCGGCTACCTGACCGAGGCGGTGCGGCGCAAGCCGTATGCGGTGATCCTGCTCGACGAGGTCGAGAAGGCGCACCCGGATGTGTTCAATGTCTTGCTACAAGTGCTCGACGACGGCCGCATGACCGACGGGCAAGGGCGCACCGTGGACTTCAAGAACACCGTGATCGTGATGACCAGCAACATCGGCTCGCAAATGATCCTGGCCGAAGGCGGCGCATCGACCGAGGCCGATTACGAGCGCGTCAAAGCGCTGGTCTGGAACGAGGTCAAGCAGCAATTCCGGCCCGAGTTCTTGAACCGCATCGACGAGGTGGTGGTCTTCCACGGGCTCGACCAGAAGAACATCGAAAGCATCGCGAAGATCCAGCTCAAGCGGTTGTCGGATCGTCTGGCCAAGATGGACATGACGCTGGAGGTTTCCGAGGAGGCGCTCGCGAAGATCGCGCAAGCGGGCTTCGATCCGGTGTTCGGTGCACGCCCGCTCAAGCGCGCGATCCAGCAGCAGATCGAGAATCCGGTCGCCAAGCTGGTGCTCGAAGGCCGTGTCGGCCCCAAGGACGTGATCCCTGTCTTTGTGCGCGAAGGGCAGATCGTGTTCGAGCGCGTGGTGCAATGAGGCCCTGAGCCGCGCTCATTTGGCGCCGCGATGACCGAAAGCGTCATCGCGGCGTTTTCTTTGCGAGGGCGCTCACGCTTTGGCGTGGGGCAGGCATGCACCGTGCTTAGGTTCTCGGGTTTTCCATGGCAGGGTCGCCCGCGCGCGTCGGATAGAATGCGCGGCTGTTCGAACCGAACCGCGAGTTTGGTTATCATGCGCCGCTTTGGGCCACAAGCCCGTCGGCCTATACACACAAATGCCTGATGCAGCCGGACGCCGGCCGCGCATGGCATTGAAGGGAGAGATGCATGGATTTCGCGAGACAACAGCGGAACCCTGCGAAGCATTTGATCGGCATCGGTGCAGTCGTTCTGCTGCACATCCTCGTCGTCTACGCACTCGTCAGCGGCCTCGCGCGCAAGGTGGTGGAAGTGGTGCGCGCCCCTATCGAAACCAAGGTCATCGAGGAGACGGTCAAACCGCCGCCGCCGCCCGAGATTCCTTTGCCGCCGCCGCCCAAGCTCGAGGCGCCGCCGCCGCCTTTCATTCCGCCGCCGGAAGTGGTCATCACCCAACCGCCGCCGCCTGCGCCCACCATCACCGCCACACCGACGCCGCCGCCTGCGGCCGTGGAGATCACGCCGGTGGCGCCGACCGCACCGCCGGCCGCGCCGGGACCGGTGTCGATCCGTGTGGTCTGCCCGACCCAGGTGCAGCCGACCATGCCGCGCAAGGCCTTGCAAGAGAACATCTCCGGCTCGGTGACCGCGCGTGCGCGCATCAAGGGCGGCAAGGTGATCGCGGTCGAGATCATCAAGTCGCAGCCACGCGGTCTGTTCGACAACGCCGTACGTTCGGCCATGTCGCAATACCAGTGCGCGGCCAGCGGTGATCAGGAAATCGTGGCGATCCAGGAATTCCAGTTCACGGTCAATGAATGAGTAAGCCAGGCCGTCGTTCCGGGCGGCGCCATCCGAATTTCAACCAAGTTTGCGAAAAGCAGGAGATCACACAATGACTATCCGTCTCACCGCGGTACTCGGCGCCATTACCCTGGCTGCGTCGTTCGCGTTGTCGGGTGCCGTGCAGGCACAAGAGCAGAAGCCGGCTGAAGCGGCTGCGGCCGCGGCGCCCGCCGCCGAAGCGGTGGCTGCTGCGCCGGCCGCTCCGGCGCCGGCGCCCGCCGAATCCGTCTCGAAGGAAACGGTCGACAATCCTTACGGCCTGACGAGGTCGTTTCGGCGATCAACACCACGCCGCTCGTCGACGTGATGCTGGTGCTGCTGATCATTTTTCTGATCACCATTCCGGTTGTTAATCAGACGGTGCCCGTCAACCTGCCGAAAGAGACCAATCTGCCTCGGCAGACCAAGCCCGAGAACATCGAGATCTCGGTTACCAAGGACGGCGATGTGTTCTGGAACACGCAATTGATTCCGGACAACAACGCCCTGGTCGAACGCCTCAAAAAGGTGTCGGTGCTCAATCCGCAGCCCGAGGTTCATATCCGCGGCGACGAAAAGACGCGCTATGAATCGGTGGGCCGGGTCGTGTTCGCCTGCCAGCGGGCCGGCATCCTGAAGATCGGCTTCATCACCGAACCGCCGGCGCGCGGCGGCTGATGCGAAGCTAGGAGAGATGCGATGGGAATGAATGTAGGCTCGGGCGGCGGTTCGAGCGATCCGGAGGTGATGGTCGACATCAACACCACGCCCTTGATCGACGTGATGCTGGTGCTGCTGATCATGCTGATCATCACGATCCCGATCCAGCTGCACTCGGTGAACCTGAACATGCCGGCCGGTAATCCGCCGCCGCCGCCGGCGCCGCCGGTGGTCGTGACGATCGACATCGACTTCGACGGCACGGTGCTGTGGAACGGCGAGATCCTCGCCAACCGCGCGGCTCTGGAAGACAAGCTGCGTGGCGCAGCGGCGTTGCCCGATCAGCCCGAGGTGCATCTGCGCCCGAACAAGCTGGTGGAGTACAAGTCGGTCGCCATGGTGCTGGCTTCGGCCCAGCGTCTGGGTGTGACCAAACTCGGCGTGGTCGGGAACGAGCAGTTCGTCCAGTAATCTTGCAAGCGATGCGCACGGCTGCCGCGGTCACAACGCGTGCGCGTGCGCATTTTTTCTTGGAGCGTAGGAAATGAAGCGACAACACCTCTTTGCAGCGAGTGCCCTGGTCATCGCGTTGGGCGCGGCGTTCGGCGGCGATGGACCGCTGGGTCTGCAATCCGCGCAGGCGCAAGAGGCGGTGCGTCCGGAAGTGGGCAAGCCGCTCCAGGCCGCCCACGAACTGATGCGTGCGCAGAAGTACAAGGACGCCGCCGCCAAGGTGCGCGAAGCCGACGCGGTGGCGAACAAGACCGCCAATGAGGCATTTCTGGTCGAACGTATGCGCGGGTCGGTCGCGGCGGCCGCCGGCGATTACGAGACAGCCATGCGTTCGTTCGAAGCGCAGATCAATTCAGGCAAGCTCGGTGCGGCCGAGCAGCTCAAAGTCATCGAGGCGCTGGCCGGCGCGGCCTATCGTGCCAAGGATTACAAGAAGGCGGGCGCCTGGGCGTCGCGTTATGTGAAGGACGGCGGCGGCAACGCCCAGATCCGCGCGCTGGCGACGCAATCGCTTTATTTGAGCGGCGATTACGCCGGCGCGGCCAAGCAATTGCAGGAGGAGTTCGCGGCCGAGGAAAAGGCCGGCAAAGCGCCCTCGGAAGAGCGCTTGCAGATGCTCGCCAATTGCCAATTGCGCATGAACGACAACGCGGGCTACGTGAACACGATCGAGCGCCTGGTGACGGCCTACCCGAAGAAGCAGTACTGGGCCGACCTGATCAGCCGTTTGCGTCGCAAGCCGGGCTTTTCCGACCGGTTCGCGCTCGATGTCTATCGACTGCAATTGGCCACCGGCAACCTGTCATCGACCGCCGACTACATGGAGATGGCCCAGCTCGCGCTGCAAGCAGGGTACGCGGGCGAGGCCAAGAAGGTCGTCGACGCGGGGTATGCGGCTGGCGCGTTGGGCAAGGGCGCCGAAGCCGAGCGCCACAAGCGCTTGCACGATCTGACCCTCAAGCGCCTGGAGGAAGAGAAGGCGGGTTACGCGGCGGCGGAGCAGGCGGCGAACGCGACCAAGGATGGCGCCGGGCTGGTGTCGCTCGGGTATGCCTTGAGCGTGAACGGCCAGGCCGACAAGGGCGTGCAACTCATCGAGCGCGGGATCGCGAAGGGCGGCCTCAAGCGCGCCGAGGACGCCAAGCTCATGCTCGGGCAAGCCCAGGCCAACGCCGGCCAGAAACAAAAGGCCGTTCAGACGCTGCGCACCGTGCGCGGCAACGACGGCAGCGGCGATCTGGCGCGTTTGTGGGCGTTGTTGGTGGCGCGCAGCTGACGGAAGTCAGCCTTCGTCGCGCGGGGGTGTTCAAGTCATCGAACTAACAAAGGCGGTACCGGCCATGTGGCCGGTACCGCCTTCGAAGGCGCCGCTAACGGAATTGATAAGAAACGTTCACGTATAGGAAGCGCCCACGCGGATCGACATAGGTCGGATCGTAGCCTGCTTGGAACGCTCCGCCGGAGCCGTTGACATAAGGCGGATCACGATCGAGAAGATTACGAACGCCCGCGGTGAGTTGCAGGTGTTTGATGCCGGTGTACTGGACCTGGGCATCGATCGTTTCGTACGCGCTGGTTTTCGTGCCGCTGCCTGCGGGGCAATTGCCGAAATCGTCTTGCAGCAAGTTGCCGCAGATGTCGGTCGCGCCGGATTGCCAGTTGTACTGTCCGCTGACAATCCAATCGCTATACGCCCAGGTGCCCGACGTTGTGTGGCGGAACCGCGGAATGTAGCCCGTGACCGAGCCGGACGTTGTGCCAAGGTCGCTGGTGTAGGTACCGTCAGGATTCTGACTCTCCCACCGTGACATATAGGTCGCCGACCAACCAACACTGAATTTTCCCGCTCCGGTACTCCAAGCTGCGCGGGCATCAAGATCGACGCCACTGATGTTGACCTTGCCCAGGTTTTCCAAACGTTGGTCAATCGCAATGATTTCGCCAGAGGGGCCGCGCGTCACGCGGCTCCCGTACTGCCCTTCGTTTTCGAGGATGTAGGTCTCCGACAGCACCTGGATCAAATCCTTGACCGTCGTGCGGAAATAGTCGACACCGACCGAAAAACCAGGCGTCGGCTCGGCAACGAAGCCTAGTGTGAAGCTAGTCGCTTTCTCTGGCTTCAGGCGGCTGTTGCCGCCTGAGTAGACGTTGAATTGCGTTGCGCAGAAGTCCGGGTTGCCCGCATTTGCGCCTTGGCAGTTGGCCGGATCGTTGATGACGGCCGAGACGCCGGCTTGAACCGGCCCGTAGAGATCAAGAAGGGCCGGCGCGCGAAACCCAGTGCTCAAGGTTGCGCGGGCGAGCAGACTCGGCGTGACCTGTTGGCGTAGCCCGATCTTCCCTGTCGTCTTGCTAAAGGCCGGGGCATCACCGCTTGCTTGTGAGGCGATGCTGTCGATCACCGATTGCGGCAGCGCATCGTGACTGGGCAGTGATGTCAAATCGGCAAGCGAAGAGCCGACGAGGCCCGTGTCAATCGGATTGTTCGTCGCAGCGTACCGGTCATAGCGCAGGGCGCCATTTAACTCCGTGTGTTTGGTAATCGGTGCGACGATTTCGCTGAAGACGCCGAGCACATTGCGCGCGGTGTCGATCGGCACGAAATTGCCGCCGTAGCCAGAGATGTTCCCGGTCGCCAATGCGGCCGCGGATTCCAGTTTGTATGATTCGCGGCGCAATTCGGCGCCGACAGCGAAGCCGATGGGGCCACCGGCGAGCTGACCAATTTCGCGCGATGCCTTGGCCTGAATACCGGTCAGGCTCGTCTTGGTTTTGAAGGCCTGTCCGGTGTAGTTGGTGGCTTTTGCAGCGGCAGTTGCTTCGGCATCGCTTGGTCCGAAAGGATTGACCCACAGCGTTGCGCCGCCGCTGCCTGTCACCAAGCCGTTTATCAGCGGGACGATGCCAGGACCGCTCGCATCGTCGTCAATCCGGAAGAATCCATTGTTCAGAACTTCCTTAACTTGGCTGGTGGTGTACAGCACGTTAGTATCGTAGTCCCACCCTGCGAACACGCCTTTGGCGCCGAGCACGAAGCGGAAGGCATCTGCGGTGTCGGTCAGGTCGCGGTTGCCAATGATGAATGGGCGGAAGCGAACATCGAGGTCGGGCGTGGCACCGCCCACGGTGCGGGCCGTGATGTAATCCGTCGGGTAATACGGATTGGCTGTGGTCATCGTGAATGGAATGCCGAATCCGGAATCGATGGGCGACGGTTGAATGACAGTCTGGACTTCTTTGCGCGTCCAACTGGTGTCCACATACAACTCGTGCTCAGCAGTGATTGCTAGTCGTCCGGCCAGTTGTAGGCCATAGCGCTCGGTCTTGGGAATCAGGCCAACATATGGGCCGGTATCGAACAGGCAGATATCAGGGTTAAAGTCAGGCACATAGACGCCATAAGTGCCGCAGTTGACGTTCCCACCGATCAGATCGACAGCCGGATTACCGACCGTATAAATCGGATCACCGTTGCTATCGACAGCACCGGTGTTGTACAGGATGTTTGCGGGGAAGCTGCGCGACGAACCTCCAAAGTTGTTCTTGTCGAGGCGGACCGACGTCTTCGCGAAGTCGCGATCGGCGCCGAAAAGAGCACCTTCCTTCTGATAGTTACCAACGATCAGAATGTTGAATCGGTCTTCGCTGATATCGCCGAAGCCGGCAACGATACTTGCCTTTGTGACATCGCCTTTGCCATCTTCCGTGGCTGCACCATAACCGGCGCTCAACTCAACGCCTTGATAGTCCTTGCGAAGAATGAAATTGACGACGCCCGCGATGGCATCAGAACCGTAGATCGCCGACGCGCCGTCTTTCAGAATTTCAACGCGTTCGATGGCGGCGATGGGGATACTGTCGACATCCACGGCAACCGAGCTGCTCGGCGACCCATACGGGGCCGTGCGTTTGCCATTGATCAAAATCAGCGTACGTTCGGCAGTCAAACCCCGCATCGAGATGGTCGAAATGCCCCCCGAGGTTTCCCCCGCGGCGCTCGCCACGGCTGTTGAGTTCGAACTCACCATCGCCGAGATCGAGCGCATCAACTGTTCGACGTTTGTTGCGCCGGTACGCTCGATGTCGCCGCGCTTTAGGACTTGAACCGGGGCGGCAGTCTCGCCATCGATACGTTTGATCGAAGAGCCGGTCACCTCAACTTTTTCGAGTTGCCGGGTCTCTGCGGCTTGCTGGGCCATCGCGCTGAATGGCGAGGACATCAAAAGCATGCCGCCGCCAAAGGCAAGGGCAATACTCTTCGCTACAACGGTTCGACTTATCACTGTTTGGTCTCCTGTGTCGGGAACTGGGTTGCGTCAGTTCATGTGATCGAGACGGACGCATATCGAATGAAACGCTCACGATTGCAAGACATTTCTTTGCATTTCGCAAGCACAAATCAAACCAAGTTCATGTGATACGCACCAAATAGAAACGCCCCCGTTGGGGGCATTTCGAAGCGCACATTGGTTCATGCGCGGAACCGGATTACGATTTTGGTGCGGGTTTCGGACCTACAAGAGTGATGATCGCGGTGTTGTGAAGATGGCGTGGCTAGACTCAACTGGACCTCATCTGGTGACGCCGAGATTTCGATCAAAAAATTCCAGCATCCGCGTGTACACCAAGTAGCGATTCTCTGCTTTTCCGAAGCCATGACCTTCTTCCGGGACTACCAGCCATTCTGGCTCAGTGCCGACTTTGCGCAGCGCGGCACGCATGCGCTCAGCTTGTTCCAGGGGAACTTGGGTGTCATCTTCGCCGTGAATGAGCAGCAGAGGCGATTTGATCCGGTCGGCATGGTAGGCAGGGGAGGTTTCGTCGATGAACGAGGCTTCGGTCTTTAGGTCGCCGACGATGGCCTCCCAAAATTCAACGCCATTTTTGTTCGCGGGGATGTTCCCGCGACCTGATGTCAACATCAGGCGCATGTCGGACGGTGCCATGGAGGCGACGCCGCATCGATAAAGATCTGGTGTCTTGATCAGGCCCGCGAGCGTGGCATACCCACCATAGCTATGACCAAAAATGCAAACCCGCTTCGGGTCCGCAAATCCTTGGTTAACAGCCCATGCGACGGCGTCCTCTTTATCCTCAGACATTTTGCGTCCGAGCTGACGCAGGCCACTGGTAAAAAGGTCTGCGCCAAATCCAGGTGTCAGTCGGAAGTTCGGCAGGATGACTGCGTATCCACGTGATGCGAAGTATTGGCCTTCTTTGACACCGATACCTGAGGGGTAGCCCCAATAGTCTGCGCGGACCATTGGGCCGCCATGCACATCAACCAAGAGCGGTAGCTTCTGATTGGTCGACTGAGTCTTGGGCAGAAACAGATAGCCCGGAATGCGTTTGCCGTCTCGCGTCGGAATGACAATCGGACGCTGTTCAACGAGTTGGTCAGGACCCAGTTGATCGTTCGTCGAAAGGATCTCTTCAAGCGTTCGTTTTGCGTCATCGAAAAGGTAGTACCGCGCGGGTTGTCGGTCTGAGCGGCTAACTACCAGTGCCTTTGGATCACCTCCGATTGATGTACGCGTGAAGGTGTTGTACGTCGCGGGGAACGTGCTATCAAGCATCTTCTGAATACGCGTGTACTCGGGATCAAACCACTTCGTCATTGGACGATCTGCGTTGATCGAGACACCAACCAAGGTTTTTCCGTCTCGGCCAAATCGAAGGTCGCCGGTGACATCAAACATCGGATGCTCGGCGATCAGTTCACCAAAGATCTTTTGAACAGGATCGAATTTAAAGATCGCTGCGCGATCGCGGCCGCCCTGGTTCGATGCAACATACAGCGACTTGTTGTCGGCGGTAAAGGCCAGCGGCACAAAATTGAAGAGACCAGGATCAAAGGAATCTGGTCCGAGCTGAGCGCGGTGGATCTCGTTCCAGGGCGCGTCGGCTCCTTCGCGATAGAGGACTATTGCCTCGGTGCCAGAGGGTTGCATGATTGCGACGCGCGGTACCCCGTCGTGATCGAGGACCCAGTCTTGAACCTCGCCCGGAACATTGGCTGTCAGCAACTGCTTGCGACCCGTTCTCGTGTTAAGCCGAACAATGTCGACGACCTTTTCCGAGCGCTCATTCGACGTCGCGAGAATGTCGTCGCTCTCCGCAGCACCGTCGCTGCCGCGTACCCGTTCAACATACGACAGACCACGGTAAACGGCGCTCCCCGCACTTTGCTGCTGTTCAACCGATTCGGTCAGCACGCGCGCGTTCGCGCCATCCCGGTCAACCGCATAGAGACCGCCACCGCGTTGATGATTTGCGCTCCGAGGTTCGTTGACATTGCCGAGGGAGAACACCAGACGTTTGCTGCTCACCCAGTTGATGTTGACGACATCAAAGCGGTCATAGCTGGTAAGGACTTTGATCGACCGAGCCTCAATGTCGACGATGGCGAGGTTCATTCGGCCCATATGTGGAACCGTGGTCGCGATCAGGCGTCCGTTGGGAGATAGAACGACGCCAAGAACCTTCTCCGGGCCGAAATACGCCTGAATCGGGGGAACTACGGAATCCGATGGTGCGGCCTGCACACCAATGAAGGCTGGAAGCCATGACGCTGCTAGAGCGACTAATGCAATCACTGATCTTCGCATCGCAATGCCCTTCAACATACGTTTCAAATAGCCCATGCGCCTTTAGGACGACGCCTGAAGGATTCATAGAAGTCTACGAAGGTTGTACAGATGTGCCACAAATAGAACACGGGGCGAATCGCCCCGTGTTCTTAAACGCTAATTTGTCGTGGGATGCATTAGAACTTGTACTCAGCTCCAATACGCAGATACCGATCACGCGAATCGTACAACGTGAAGTCGTACGGAATGCCGTAGGCGTTGGCAAAGTACGCGTCGTACGGAGGCGCTGTGTTGAAGATGTTCAATACCGAGCCATATAGGCGCAGGTTCTTGAACCCCTTGTACTCCAAATAAAGGTTGAATACTGTATTGGAATCCACCTTCGTTTGATCGCCACCGTAACCTTGGTTGTAGTGATGTGTGTACACAGCATTCAGCTTGCTGGTCCAGGAACCGATCTCCCAATTGATACCGGTAGTGCCGCGCCAACGAGGGAATGCCGACAGGTTGTTATTGCCAGCATACTCTTCGAGGTCACCGCCTTCGGCAATGGGCTGCTTGTAGCTGATCAGATACGTCCAGGTGCCATCGAGTGTGAACTTGCCAAGACCGGCAGTCGGAATCTTGTACTCATAATCGAGATCAAGCCCCGACGTGCGCAGTCGAGACAGATTGCGATACTTGTCGTACACAGCAATCAAATAACCATCTGCGTCACGAAGCACCTGCCCTGGGAACAACGCTTCGTTCTCGAGGATGTAGTTGAAACCGGTGCTCGTGATGATGTTGGTTTGATTGATGCGGTAAAAATCAAATCCGAAACTGAGATCATTGGTCGGCGAGAAAACCATGCCGAAATTGACACTCGTCGATTGTTCAGCTTTCAGATCGGAGTTGGACTGAAAGACGCCAGCGGCCGTCTGTGAGCTGCGGCCGTCCGGGTCGCTCGGATCCGCAACGGTTGTGAAGAACGTCGCCGAACTGTTGGAGATTTCAGGCAATGACGGTGCGCGGAAGCCGCGCGAAATTGAGGTTCGGACCAGGAGTTCTGAGGAGGGCTGCCAACGCAAGCCCGCCTTCGGGGAGAAAGCCGATCCAAAGTCTGAGTACTGGTCGAAGCGACCAGCCAATTGTGCTTCAAGGGTCTTGGCAAGTGGCACCTGCAATTCAGCAAAATAGGCCCAATTTTCGCGCTTGCCATTAGTGGCGGTGCTGCCTTGACCTAGCACCGCGCCAGACGTCAACAGCTCATCAGGCTGGTCCTCAATTGATTCGCGACGGTATTCAATCCCAGTGGCAAACCCGAGGGGGCCGGTGCTCAACTGCGCGAGTTCCGTGGTGAAGGTTGCATTCACGGCATCAAGCTTCGATGTCGACTTACGCGTGGGATTGATACGCAGGCGGTTCAACTGATCTGGCGTGCTGTACGGATCCAAGAAGTTGAACGAACCATCGGCTAGCACCTCCTCAAGCACGAAAGCGTTTACGCGATTCATGTTGAGTTGCTTGGTCTCGCTCTCGGAATGCATATATGAAGCATCCCAATCCCATGAGCCCGCGGTACCCTTCAACCCGGCCAAAGCACGATAAAAGTCGGTCTTGATCTCAGCGCCGCGCGGGCCAACGGCAAAGAATGCGTAGTTGATATCGGTGGCGGTACCGAACGGGTTGCTAGGATTGCCCACGGGAAGCCGTGCGCGCACTGATCGCACACCGCCGGTAACCGGATCGTAGGCCACCGAAGTTGGGCTCCATGGGGTCGGTGTGAAGTCCTGAGTCGTCTTGTTATGGCTATAGACGACATCGGCATAGGCGGTCGTGTCAGCGGACAATTGCAGCGTACCTGACGTGACGATCTGACCGCGCTCAGATTCAGGAATGAGCGACGTATAGTCTGCGGTGTTATAGGCGCAGATGGTGCCAGTCGAGTTCAGTGCTGCCCCCGGAATGGCTACGCCAGGATTGTTCACGCCGCAATTCGCGAATGGTTGACGCGGGGTCGTGCGATAGGTACCCACGTTGCCCCATGAAAGCGGACCATCTGGCATATGCCGATAGTCCATGTTCTTCGTGTAGTCTCGGTCCACCGCGCTCAACTCGTTGCGCTTGAATAGGTTGACCGAGACCATTACGTTGTAACGATCGACGGCAACATCACCGAAACCGAAAGTGCCGTTGACGTCCGTCTCGCCGAGCCCACCATCCCACGATCTACCAACCGAGCCACCAATCACGGCGCCACGATAGTCAGTGCGGAGAATGACGTTGACGACGCCTGCAATTGCATCGGAACCGTAAACGGCTGATGAGCCGTCTTTCAGGATATCGATACGCTCGACCGCATTCGACGGAATGGAGTTCAAATCGACATACGTATCTTGCAGATTCTGCGCAAAACCATAGTTGGCAACGCGGCGACCATTGAGGAGGACGAGGGTGTTCTTCTGACTCAGGCCGCGCAGCGAAATCCCGGAGGCGCCCGGCGAGAAACTATTGGTGAATGTTTCATTGTAGCTATTGCCGGAATTCGCCGAGATCGAGCGAATCAGCTCAGCAACAGTCGATTGCCCAGAGCGTTCGATCTGCTCACGCGTGATGACTTGGACAGGCGCCACGCCTTCTGCATCGGTGCGCTTGATGTTCGAGCCCGTCACCGTCACTCGTTCAAGTTGTTGGGGTTGGGTGGTCGATTGATCCTGTGCGGCGGCTTGCGGGATCGCCGCAAGCGCGAAAGCGGATCCGCCGAAGATAACGGCGACACTTCGTGCGAGGGTAGATTGAAAAAACACTGACGCCTCCTGAGCGCAGACAGTTAAAGGTCAGACAAGGACTCTCACCAATGCGTCACATCGATATGCTAGACAATTCGTGAGGTTCACGTATCTCATACGAATTGAAACGCCTTCGCAAGTTCTGTTTACACCTAGAACTCGGATATTGCTTTAGCGCAACGCTGGGGAAATCCCTAGGCGACTCGCGGTACTGCAGCTAGGAGAGTTTGGGTGTAGGGGTGTTGTGGGGCCGCAAGCACCTTCGCGGTTTCCCCGGATTCAACGATTTCGCCGGATCGCATGACGGCGATCTTGGCGGCGATGTATTCGACAACACCGATATTGTGCGTGATGAACAAATAGGCAATACCGAATTCACGCTGTAGTTGCGTGAGTAGATTCAAAATCTGCGCTTGAACCGAGACATCGAGCGCCGAAGTTGGTTCATCGCACACAATCAGTTTCGGCTCCACGGCGATCGCGCGCGCGATCGCAATACGTTGGCGCTGCCCACCAGAGAATTCATGCGGATACTTGTCCAGCGCTTGCGCTGGCAGCCCGACTTGGTCCATGAGCTTACGGATCTGCAGGCGCCGGTTGTCGCGATCGATCTCCGGGCGCAACGTGATCATTCCTTCTTCCAGGATCTCTCCAACCCGCATGCGCGGATTGAGTGATGCGTAGGGGTCCTGAAAGATGATTTGAATTTTGCGCCTCGCCTCGAACAACTGCTCTCGGTTAGCAGACATGAGATCTACTCCGTCGAGAAAGGCTGACCCCGAGAGATCGGCAGCACCGCGCAACAATTGCAGAATTGCCTTTCCCGACGTCGTCTTGCCGCATCCTGACTCGCCAACCAACGCGAGCGTTTCGCCTGCTCGAACGTTGAAAGAAATGGAGCAAACGGCCTCGACGTAGCTCGTTGCTCGGCGCAACAGGCCCGAGCGAATCGGGAAACGCACGCGAAGATCATTCACTTCAAGCAGCGGATCACGCACCGCGGGATTCGCTGCAACGACGCGATCATTAGACGCTGGGGCTGCCACGCGAAGCGCGGCCAACGGAACGCGATCATCTGTCGCATAACCGAAGCAGCGTACCGAGTGCGCCACGGCGGCTTCGAACATGCCGGGCGCTTCGCTTGTGCACCTTTGCGCCGCCGCATGGCAGCGCGGCGCAAACCGGCAACTCGTGAACGCTTGGTTCAAGGGCGGAACGCTGCCCGGAATCGCGTCGAGCATATGGTCACGCTTGTCGACATCGGGCAGGGCCGCAAGCAGGCGTTCGGCATACGGGTGCAGCGGCTTGGCGAAGAATGCGTCCTTGTCGGCCAACTCGACGAGTTGGCCCGCATACATGAGGGCGACCCGATCCGCGACCTGGGCCACCACGCCGAGGTCGTGCGTGATCAGCAGGATCGCCATATGGCGCTCACACTGTAGAGCGAGCAACAACTCGAGGATCTGCTTTTGCACCGTCACGTCGAGCGCCGTCGTGGGCTCGTCGGCGATCAGCAGTTCGGGTTCGGCGGCCAGCGCGATCGCGATCATCACGCGCTGCTTCTGCCCGCCCGACATCTGGAAGGGATAGGTGTCGATGCGCCGTTCGGGCTCGGGAATGCCCACGCGCTGCAGCCATTCGATGGCGCGCGCGCGCGCCGCTTTGCCGCGCAAGGGCGTGTGCGCTTCGATGACCTCGACGATCTGCATGCCGACGGTCAGCACCGGGTTCAGGCTGGTGGCCGGCTCTTGGAAGATCATCGACACGCGCCGCCCGCGCATCTTGCGCATTTCGCGTTCGGGCAGCTCCGCGAGGTCGGTCTGGTCGAGCCGGACCGCGCCCAGGGGGATGCAGGCATTCTCGGGCAGCAGGCGCGCGATCGAGAGCGCGGTGACCGATTTGCCACTGCCGGATTCGCCGACCAGGGCGAAGGTTTCGCCCTGGTTGATTTCGAAGGACACGCCATCGACGGCGACCACGATCCCTTGGCTGGAATCGATTTCGGTGCGGACGTTTTCGAGCTTGAGCATGGCGAAACCGGATTAGCGGCGCAGCGAGCGCGGGTCGAAGGCATCGCGCACCGCGTCGGCAAAGATGTTGGCGGAAAGCACGAGCGCGAACATGAAGGCGAAGGCGGTGGCCAGGGTCCACCAGATCGCCGGCTCGCGCGACAGCTCCAAGCGCGCGGTGTTGATGAGCATGCCGAAGCTGGCCATGGCCGGATCGACGCCGACGCCGACATAAGAAAGGATCGCCTCAGCGAGCACCAGCCCCGAGAAGCTGATCACCACCGTGATCAGGATCAGGTGCATGACGTTGGGCAGCAGGTGCACCGTCATGATCCGCCAGGTGCCGACACCGAAGGCTTGCGCGGCCTGGACATATTCGAACTCGCGTAGCTTCATCACTTCGCCGCGGATCAGGCGGCACAACTCGGTCCAGCTCGTCATGCCCAGGATCACGCACAGGAAGAACAGGCGCGCGTCGGTGCGCTCGGCCGAGGTTTCGAACATCTCGGGATGCGCATCGATGAAATTGAGCAGGATCAGCACCGCGGCCGCGATCAACAGCACGTACGGAATCGAGTTGATCACCGTATAAACGTACTGGATGACTTCGTCGACCCAGCCGCGCAGGTAACCCGCCAAGATCCCCAGGCCGACCGCGATCGGCAAAGTCACGAGCGTGGTCATGGTGCCGATCACGAGCGCGGTGCGCACGCTCTTGAGCACCACATAGAGCAGGTCGTTGCCGACCCGGTCGGTGCCGAAAACATGGTAATGCGGCGCGAGCGCGCCGATGATGCCGGCAAGCACGAAAAACACCCCGAGCGTGATCAGCACGGTCTTGACCGGCAGCGCCGTGTCGCGCCGCTTGATCTTCTGCCAGGCCTGCTCGAATCCGAGACCGAGCGCGCGCGCCTGCAACGCCGCGGCGAAGGCGCAGGCAAGCATGGTCAGCACGATGCCCACCACCAGCCCGCCAAGCGAACGCGCGAGGACGTCGGGCAACCATTGAGTCTCGGGCTCGTCCAGATGGGCGCCGCCATGCATCAGACGCGGATGCACGCGCACCGTCTTGCCGTCGATGACTTGCGCTTCCTTCTCGTATCCGACGTAACCGAGAGGCGCCGAATAACTGGTCTCGCGCGCGGCTTCCTGGTGCGCGAGCACGTCATCGAGCAGGGAACGCGTGACCGCCGAATAGGCGGGCGCGCCGGCCTTGGAATCGGGCAGCAGGGTGCGGAAGTGGATCGAGTCGAGCACGCCCACCAGGGCGAACAAGACCAGGATGGTGGCGGTGGCGGCGCCGGTGCGCGCGGCGAACGCTTTGCGCCAGGTCACGGCCAGATGCGGTGTACGCGCGACTTTGAGCGCATACCACCAGATCGCCGCGATCAGCAGGAAGACGACCGCATCGGTCCAGAGTACGACGAGCTTCATGGTGTGTCGGCTTTGAAGGCGTGGAGGGCGGTGGTCATTGGAGCCGGACGCGCGGGTCCGCCCACGAGTAGGCGATGTCGGTCAGCAAGAAGGCCAGCACATAGATGAACGAGCCGAAGAACACCACCGCGCGGACGATGTTGAAGTCCTGTTGCGTGATGCCTTCGATCGTGAAGCTGCCCAAGCCCGGAATGCCGAAGAAGGTCTCGGTCACGATCGCGCCTGCGAACAGCGCCGGCAGCAACAGGCCGGACGCGGTGATGATCGGAATCAGCGAGTTGCGCAGCACATGCACCATCAGCACACGCGATTCGGCGAGGCCTTTGGCGCGTGCGGTGCGCACATAGTCCTTGCTCAATTCTTCGAGATAGATCGAGCGGTACAGTCGCGAGTCGGGCCCGAGCCGCGCCAGTACCAGCACCAGCACCGGCAGCATCGTGAATGTGAACATGGCCGGGCCCGGCACATAGCCCGAGATCGGCATCAGCTTGAGCACCTTCGCGAAGGCGTATTGGCCGATGATGATGAAGAACAGCGAAGAGATCGACATCAGCGCCACGAGCAGGATCACCCCGGCCGTATCGAGCCGGGTGCCGCGGAACATCGCAAGGCCGAGCGCGAACAGGATCGATACGCCGACCGTCAGCAAGAAGACCGGAACCGCGACCGCCGCGGTGGGCGCGAGCCGCTTGAGCAGTTCGTGCGCGATGTCGCGGCCTTCGTTGGTCTTGCCGAAATCGAAGGAAAGCAGGCGCGCCGAGCTTTCGAAGAACACGGTATTGCTGAGCTTGCCCACGCCCTTGGCCTGGGCGTTGAAGTAATAGGGACGGTCGTAACCGCGCTCGGCCTTCCAGCGATCGACGGCCTCTTGCGAGATGCGCTTGCCGCCCAGTTGCATGCGCGCCATGTCATCGGGCGTATTGACCGAAAAAAACAGGATGAAGGTGAGCAGATTCACGCCGGCCAGCACCAGCACGGCATAGATCGCGCGTCGGATCACATAGCTCAGCACGTCAGGCGCTCCTTGCGATGTCGGCGTAAGACTTGCGCGCGGTGGCGTTCTCGCGCCGGCGCCAGATGCGCCACGCCGGCCAGGCCACCAGCAGGAACAGCCCCACCATCACGCCGATCGGCCACCATTGCGGGCGGTTCCATTCAGCAACCTTTTGCACCCGCAGTTTCGGATCGACCTTCAGGTACTGGATGTGGTTGCGGATGATGATGGTCGGCTTCGCATTGCCGACCCACGATTGGTAAAGCCCGGTCGAGCCCGGATAAAGACCGAACATCCAGACCGCTTCGCGCCGCGCGATGTCGACCATCTTGTCGATCACGGCCTGGCGCTGCGGACCATCGGGCAAATCCTTCATCTGGTTGTACAGGCGGTCGTACTCGGGGTCCTCGAAGTTCGAGTTGTTTTCGCCGTCGTACTTGGTCTTCGCCTGCGGCCCATAGAGCAGGAACAGGAAGTTCTCGGCATCGGGATAGTCGGCCAGCCAGCCCCAGAAATAGATCTGCGCCTGGCCTTTGCGGATGCGGTCTTGGAAGCGGTTGTAATCGGCCGAACGGATTTCGAGCTGGACATTGAGCTTCGCCATCTGCTTGACCTGCCAATCGAGCCGCGCCTGATACGCCGGGCCGACGCCATTGCTGTCGTAATAGAGCACCAGCGGCCGGCCGGTCTTCTCATCGCGGCCATTGGGGTAGCCGGCCTCGGCGAGCAGCTTCTTCGCGTCTTCGATCGGCCGGCGCTCGGCCTGGCCATTCTTCCAGACATGGGTGATCGGATTGATTCCGGCTTCGCCTTCGCGATAACCGAACAAGCCCGGCGGCACCGGCCCCATGGCGGTCTGCGCCGGGCCGTAGGTGTCGAAGAACACGGTGTAATGCTCTTCCCAATCGGTCGCGATCGAAATCGCCTGGCGCAGCTTGCGGTGCTTTTCCTGTTCTTCGGGCGTTTTGCCTTTGCCCACCACCGGGTCGAGCCAGTTGAAGCCCATGTACCAATTGTTGGGCTCCAGCGTGTTGACCATCTGGACGCCGTGATCCTTGATCATCTCGTACCGGCCCGAGCGATCCATGACCTCCTTGAGCAAAGGGAAGGCCACATCGAGGCGTTCCGCGCGCGGCGCGTCGTAATAGCCTTGCAGGAACTTGGCCTCTTCGGGTTGCCTTTCCTTTTCGAGCGAAAACACGATCTCGTCGAGGAAGGGCAGTGGCTTGCCGCAATCTTCGAGCAGACCGCGCTCACGGTCGCCGGGCATGCCGTCGCACGGGTAAGGCTCGCCGCGATAGTTCGGATTGCGGCGCATCGCGTAACGGTTCGGCTCTTGTTGCCAGAGCATGAACGGCCCGGTGCCGACCGGCCAGGTATTGAATTGCAGACCGTTGGCCGCCATGCCGCGCTGGGCGTAGAACTTGTCCGCCTCCCAGGGAATGGGCGCGAAGAAAGGCATCGCCAGCCAATACTTGAATTGCGGGTACTTGCCGATCACGCGGATTTCGAGCGTGTGCGCGTCGAGCGCGCGCGCGCCTTCGAACGGCAGCGCACGCAGATCGCGCCAGGGCAGGTATTGATCGCGCGCAGGACGTTCGGCCAAGGCCGTCTTGCGCTCGGCGCGCAATTGCTGGCCCAGGTCGCGCAAGCCGACGATGTATTGGCTCATCAAGGAATACATCGGCGAGGGCATCGACACGTATTGCGTCGAGACGTAGGGGCTCGCGATGCGCTTGATCTGGTAGACGTAATCGTCGGCGGTCAGTTCGCGCGTGCTGCTTGCGGCGTCGGCCAAGGCGAAGTCATGGATCGTGAACCGGCCGGCCACCTGCTCGGGCGTGAGGTCCAGGTACAAGGGCTTGCCTTGCGCATCTTTGGCGAAGGCCGGATGCGGCTGGAACATGACGCCCGGCTTGAGCCGGATCGTGTAGACGCTGGTCGCGATCCGTTCGCTCGGCGCATCGTCGGGCAAGGGCTTGCCGTCCTTGTCGAGATACTTCGGCGTCGGCACCTCGGTCGCGGTCCGTCCTTCGAGCACATAAGGCCGTTTCAGGTAGTGGTACTGAAACAGCGGCTCGTAGATCGAATAGGTGAAGATCGACTCGTTGTTGCTGTAAGAGCTGACCGGGTCGAGGTACTTGGGCGGCTCCTGGAAGGACGTGAACAACACGTTCTCCGCGAGGAGTTCCTTGGGCTGGGGCGCGTTGCTGACTCCGCATGCGCCGAGGGCGATGCAGGTGGCCAGCACGGCGAATCCCCTTGTGAGTGATAGCGCGCGTACGGGTGTGGGCATGTCTGCCGAATGCACAAAGCGACGGATGATCGCAAAGGCTGCGATGATGCCACGGATTGCCGATGCGACCGGCGTCTGCCCGTAGAATCGAGACTGGCCTCGATCGGTGGCCACGATACGCAATGCCGCCCGGTTCGCCGCGGCAAAACCCTCTGGAGCTTCATGGAAAACAGCCCCGCCATTTCGAGCGGCAAGAGCGATTTCGAGGTGATCGCCCTGGTGGGACTCGCCCATGCGGTCTCGCATTTCTTTCACCTGATGCTGCCGCCCTTGTTTCCCTGGCTGATGCGGGACATGGGACTCAATTTCACGCAAGTGGGGTTTCTCATGAGCGTGTTCTTCACCCTCAGTGCGGTCGGTCAGGCCTTGGCCGGCTTCATCGTCGATCGCATCGGGGCGCGTTCGGTTCTGTTCGTGGGCGTCGGCCTGCTCTGCCTCGCCGGTCTGGCGCTGGCGGTGGCGCAGAACTATCCGATGTTGATGATCGCGGCCGCGCTTGCGGGCATCGGCAACAGTGTCTTCCACCCGGTCGATTTCACCTTGCTCAATCATCGGGTCTCACCGCCGCGTCTTGGGCATGCCTTCTCGATGCACGGCTTGTCGGGCAACCTCGGCTGGGCGCTGGCCCCGATCCTGATGGCCGGCACCGCGGCCTTGGCGGGCTGGCAGGTCGCGGGCCTGGTGGCGGCCGGCATCGCCGCGGCCGCGTTGGCCTTGCTCGTCGCGCGGCGCGACGTGATCGCCGATGCGGCCCGCGCCGGCGCCGCCACGCCTGCGCATGCAGCCGCCGGCAACAGCCTGGGCTTTCTCGCGTCGGGCGCGGTCTGGATGTGCTTCGCGTTCTTCTTCGTCTCGACGATGGCCTTCGGCATATTGCAAAGCTTCGCGCCGTCGGCGCTCCATCATGTCTACGGCATGGGCATCGGCCTGGCGACTTCATGCCTGACGGCTTACCTGGTCGGTAGCGCGGCCGGGATGATCACTGGCGGCTTTCTTGCCGCACGCAGCGCCGACAACGACATGCTCATTGCGCGCGCCCTGGCCTTGTCAGCCGTGGTGGCGGCCTTCATCGCCTCGGGTTGGCCGCCGGCATGGGCGCTGGTGGCCTTGATGGCCATCATGGGCTATGGGGTCGGCATCGCCGGGCCGAACCGCGATCTGCTGGTACGCAAGGCGGCCACCGCGCGCTTCGGCAAGGCATCCTTCGGCCGGGTCTACGGCTTCGTGTACTCGGGGCTCGACGCCGGCATGGCGCTCGCGCCACTGATCTTCGGTCGCCTGATGGATGCAGGCCGCTTCCATTGGGTGCTGGCCGGCGTGGCGGTCTTGCAGACCTTCGCGATCCTGACCGCCTTGCGCGTGGGCACCAGCGCCCGTCAGGCCCCGGCACCGCATTGATCGAATCTTCCACCCGCCACGAGGAGACCATGACGACCCCCGCTACGACCGATCTGTGCGATGCCCATGAAGACCGCCTCGATGCCGGCCGCCTGCGCGTACTGGCGCCGGGCCTGCGCCATTTCGGGCGCGCACGCCGCTTCTGCGGCCGGGCCGTCACGCTCAAGCTGTTCGAAGACAATTCCTTGGTGCGGACCGCGCTCGAGGCGCCTGGCAATGGCGCGGTGCTGGTGGTCGATGGCGGCGGTTCGATGCGCTGCGCGCTGGTGGGTGGGAACCTGGGCGTGCTGGCCGAGAAAAACGGCTGGGCCGGCATCCTGGTCAACGGGGCGGTGCGCGATGCCGACGAACTCGACGCCTGCGACCTCGGTGTGCGTGCCTTGGGTACACACCCGCGCAAGAGCCTCAAGCGCAACAGCGGTGAACGCGATGTGGCGGTTCAATTCCCGGGCGCGGTCATACGCCCGGGCGATTGGATCTATGCCGATGCCGACGGTGTGCTGGTTTCGGACGAGGCCCTGGCCTGAGCGGCAGCCGACTCACTTGAGCGTCGCGCCGCTGCCATCGGTCACGCCGATGCGCATCGGAATGCCGTCCTGAACGCTCTTGGAAACGGTGCAGAATTCCTCGAATTGGGCGAGCACCCGGTCGAGATGCTCGATCTCGGCCGCCGCCTTGCCGATCGTGATGCTCACATCGATGCCGAGGATGCGCAGACGCCCGGCGGCATTGCGGCCGACTTCGGCGGTGGCGGTGGTCACGATGCGGCCGGGGTCCTGCTTGAACTTGCGGATCGCGAACAACAGGCTGGCCGACAGGCAATTCGCGGTCGCGGCCAACAGCATGTGCGAAGGCTTGGGACCCGCGCCCTGACCCAGTGGCGGACCTTCGTCGGCCAACAACCGGGGCATGGAGTCGCCGAAGTCGATCAGGAACTGGAAATCCTGTTGCTGCGTGATCGTGACGCTGACGCTTTCTGCCATGGGCTCCTCTCGTGATGTGGGGGTGTTCGCTGCGGCTCAGACCAAACCTTCGAAGAGCATGACCTCGACCCAATCGCCGGCGGCCACATCGCCTTGGGCGTCGGGCAACACGATCAGGCAATTGGCTTGCGTCATCGATCGCAGCACGCCCGAACCTTGCGGGCCGGTCGAGCGTACCGCCGGCTCACCCGCGCTGTCGGTATGCAAGATGCCACGCTGGAACTCGGTGCGCCCGGCGCGTTTGCGCAGCCGCTCGGTGCAGCGCACGCGCAGTCGCGGCAAGGGGCGTGCTTGCGCGCCTTGCAGGCGCAACAACGCCGGACGCACGAAGACATAAAAGCTCACCATCGCGGCGACCGGATTGCCGGGCAGTCCGAACAAGGCGCACGAAAGGCGCGTGGCATCGGCGGCGGGCCGATGCAATTGCCCGAAAACCATCGGCCGTCCGGGACGGATCGCGAGGTTCCATGCCACCACGTCGCCCAGCCGGGCCAGCAAGACGCGGGTGTGGTCGGCGTCGCCGAGTCCGACACCGCCCGAGGTCACGACCGCATCGGCGTACAGGCTGGCATCGTGCAAGGCGGCTTCAAGCCGCGCCGGATCGTCGCCCACGATGCCCAGATCGATCGGGGTGACGCCCAGGCGTTCGAGCATGGCCCGCACGCTGGCGCCATTGGCGTCGTAGATCGCGCCGGGACGCAAGGGCGTGCCCGGCGCGCAGACTTCATCGCCGGTGGAAAAGTAAGCAACCCGCAAACGCCGCATGACCAGCAGCGACTCGACGCCCAGCGAAGCCGCAAGGCCGAGATCGGCCGGCGTCAGATGCCGGCCCGCCTGCAATGCCGCCGCGCCGCGCGCAAGGTCTTCACCGCGCGGACGGCAATGCTCGGCGGCGCGCACCGCATCGGCCGGGAACCAGAGAGTGTCGTCGTGCACGGTGCAAAGCTCTTGCGGCACGACCGTATCGCAGCCATTGGGCAGCACCGCGCCGGTCATGATGCGCACGCAAGCCCCGGCCGGCACGCGCGTGGGATAGGGGTGTCCGGCCAGCGCGGCACCGACGATGCGCAAGCGTGCCGGGCCCGATGCGCTGAAGCCGTGGGCGAAGGCATAGCCGTCCATGGCCGAGTTGTCATGGGCCGGCACATCGATCGGCGAAATCAGGTCTTGTGCGAGCACACGGCCGAGCGCCTGGGCCAAAGGCACGGTTTCGCGGTCGTTGATCGGATCGAGGCAGGCATCGATGGCGGCCTGCACGGCATGGACCGGCAGCGCATCGGCATCGAAGCCGGCCAGGCGGGCGGCCATTTCGTGCAATGGCTTCATGAATTTCGGCAAGGCGGGAAGGGTGACGGCCGCAGTTTAGCCGCCGATGTAGCTCATCTCGATCTTTTGCATCGCCGATGTGGCCACGCCGCGCAACTCCGAATAGCGGTCGTCGCGCTGCTGCCAAAGTCCGGCGAATGCCGCGGCGATCTGGCCATCGTCATACCGGCCGCGCAGCAGGGCGCGCAAGTCATGGCCGTGGGTTGCGAACAGGCAGTGGTACAACTTGCCGTCGGTCGACAGGCGCGCGCGCGTGCAGTCGTGGCAGAACGCATGCGAAACGCTGCTGATGACGCCGATCTCGCCGGCGCCATCGACATACCGCCAACGCTCGGCCACCTCGCCGGCATAGTTCGCCTCGACCGGGACGATGGGAAACACGGCATTGATCCGGCGCACGATCTCGTCGCTGGGCACGACATCGTCGAGCCGCCAAGCGTTGCTTGCGCCGACATCCATGAATTCAATGAAGCGCAGGATGCAGCCGGTATGCCGGAAATGGCGCGCCATCGCGATGATCTGGTCATCGTTCATGCCGCGCTTGACCACCATGTTGACCTTGACCGGCGCCAGGCCGGCGGCATGCGCCGCCTCGATGCCGGCCAGCACATCGGCGACCGGAAAATCGACATCGTTCATCGCGGTGAAGACCGTGTCTTCGATCGCATCGAGCGAGACGGTCACCCGGCGCAGCCCGGCATCGGCCAGCACGCGCGCCTTGCGTGCGAGCAAGGCGCCGTTGGTGGTGAGGGTCAGATCGACCGGCTGGCCGGCGCGCGTACGCAAAGGGGCGAGCAGGCCCACCAGATTTTCGATATGCCTGCGCAGCAAAGGCTCGCCGCCGGTCAGGCGCAATTTTTCGACGCCGAGATCGACCGCGATCCGTGCGAATCGGGTGATCTCCTCAAAGCTCAGCAGATCATCATGCGGCAAGAAGCGATGCTGTCCATCGAAGACCTCGCGCGGCATGCAATACCGGCACCGGAAATTGCAGCGGTCGGTCACGCTGATACGCAAGTCGTGCAAGCGCCGTCCACGACGGTCGATCAGGCGGCCGTCGTCCGGTGCCGGGCGCTGCGGGATGCGCGGAACCAAGCTGGCGCGGTGGTCTGCGATGGGGATGATGCGTTCCGTCATGGCTGCCGAGTGTATCGGCAATTGCGCGGCGTAAATCCTCGCGCCGGGGCAGGGCATCCCCCTAGGCGCGGCGCGACTGCGCCTGCGGTGTTGCAGCAATTTTCCAGGCGCACACAATAGACGGTAGGCGCACGGGGCGGCGGTTGATCGCGCGCCGGAAATGCACACCTGGGAGACGACGATGAGCACCACCAGAATCGAGCACGACACGATGGGCGCGATTGCCGTGCCCGCCGAGCATCTGTGGGGCGCGCAGACCCAGCGTTCGATCGAGCATTTCGCGATCGGCGGCGAGCGCATGCCGCTGGGGCTGATCCATGCGCTGGCGCTGGTCAAGCGCGCCGCCGCCGAGGTCAACCGTGACCTCGAACAACTCGATCCCGAACTCGCGCGTGCCGTCATCCTCGCCGCCGAAGAGGTGCTCGATGGCCGATGGAATGACGAGTTTCCGTTGTCGGTCTGGCAGACCGGGTCCGGCACTCAGACCAACATGAATGTGAACGAGGTGCTGGCGAACCGCGCGTCGCAACTGCTCGATGGGCCGGTCGGCGAAGGCCGGCTCGTGCATCCGAACGATCATGTCAATCGCGGTCAATCGAGCAACGATGTGTTCCCGACCGCGATGCATGTGGCCGCGGCGCTCGCGGTCGAACGCCAATTGCTGCCGGCACTCAATGCCTTGAGCGAAACCCTCGCCGACAAGGCGCAAGCCTTCGCCATGCTGGTCAAGATCGGTCGCACCCATTTGCAGGACGCGACGCCGGTCACGCTCGGGCAGGAATTTTCGGGCTATGTGGCGCAACTCGATGCGGCACGGCGTGCCATCGCGATGAGTCTGCCCGGTCTGTTCGAGTTGGCGCTCGGCGGCACCGCGGTGGGCACCGGCTTGAACGCACATCCGCAATTCGGTTCGCGCGTTGCCGAGGAGCTTGCGCGTTCGACGGCGCTACCTTTTGTCAGCGCGCCCAACAAGTTCGCCGCGCTCGCCGGGCACGAAGCGCTCGCGTTTGCGCATGGCGCATTGCGCACGCTGGCGGCGGCCTTGTTCAAGATCGCCAACGATGTGCGTTGGCTGGCCAGCGGCCCGCGTTCGGGCCTGGGCGAAATCACGATTCCCGAGAACGAACCGGGCAGTTCAATCATGCCCGGCAAAGTCAATCCGACCCAATGCGAAGCCTTGACCATGGTCGCCTTGCAGGTCATGGGCAATGATGTCGCGATCGGGGTCGGGGCGGCCTCGGGCAATTTCGAACTCAATGTGTACAAGCCGCTATTGATCGACAATTTCTTGCGCAGCGCGCGTCTGCTGGCCGACGCCATGCATTCCTTCGACCGCCATTGCGCGCGCGGCATCGCCCCCAATCTGGCGCGCATGCAGCAATTGCTCGATCAAAGCCTCATGCTCGTCACCGCGCTCAATCCGCACATCGGCTACGAGAAGGCCGCGCAGATCGCCAAGAAGGCGCATGCCGAAGGCAGCACTTTGCGCGAGGCGGCCTTGGCGCTCGGACATGTGAGTGCCGAAGAATTCGATGCCTGGGTCCGGCCGGCCGACATGGTGTAAGCCGCGGACTTCAAAAAGAAAAGCCCGCGCAGGGCGGGCTTGTTCTTCGATGCCGGACGCTCATTGCGGGGGCAGGCGCAACGGCGGATACAGGCTGCCCTTGGTCTCGACCAGTTCGAGCGGTCCTTCGGTCACCGGCGGCAACGCCTTGCGTTCGCGCGGCGCACGCGCGGGCGGAGCGTAGGCGGCGATGCGTTCGCGCACCACCGCGTGTTTGCCCGGATCGGTTTCGACCAGCGCCATGCCGGCCGCATCGAGCATCGAGCGCAATTGATCGACCGGCAAAGGCGCCGCGAGCGCCGTCGGCAGATCGGCCGCGTGTTCAACGACCGATGACGGGACCGCCACCTCGGCGACGATTGCGGGCGCCGGTTCGATGGTCGGCGTGGCCTCAGGCGCAGGCGTGACGGCCTCGACCGCCGGCGCCTCGACGACCGGGGTGATCGGCGCCGACACCGCTGCCACAGGCGTGATCGCCGCCACGGCTTCGGTGTGCACGACCGGCGCCGGCGCTTCGACCGGGGCACGCACTTCTTCCGGCGCCGGCCAATTGTCTTCGGTCACCGCAGCCGTTGAGGTCTCGGCCAGATCGCCCGCGTCATCCTGGGCCTCGGTCGATTCATCGGCTTCTTCGCCATTCGCGCCTTCGGCGCCGGCTTCGCGGCGATCACCGCGGTTGCGGCCGCCGCGGCGGCCACGACGACGGCGCTTGCGTTCCGCACCTTCGGCCGTGGTGGCGCCGTCCTCGGTCGTCACTTCGCTTGCCTCGACCGGTTCGGTCGACACCGCAGCCTCGGCGTCGGCGACCGGGGCCAGAATCGGTGCTTCGGGCGTGGCGGGCACAGCCGTCAGCAATTCGTCGGCGACCACGGCGGCAGCGGACTCCTCGGCGCGACGGGGCCGGCGTTCATCGCGGCGGCGACGCGATTCGTTGTCGTTGCGACGCCCTTCGTTCTTCGCGTTGGCGGTCTGTTGCTCGGGCTTGGGCGCTTGCTGGGCCGCGTTGCGCTGGCGTTGTTCATCACGCGGCTTGCGGGCTTCCTGATTGCGGTCACCGCGTTCATTGCGCTCGCCGCGTTCGCCCGGCTTGCGTTCTTCCTTGCGCTCGCCGCGCTGACCGCGGTCGTTGCGCCGCCCGCCCTCGCGTTGCGGGCGGCCGGCCGGCTTGCCCGCAGGGGTTGCGACCGCGGGTTCGGTCGTGGGCGCGGTCGTGGCAGGCGCGGCGCGGAACCAGCCCATGATGCGTCCGATGAGTCCGGGCCCAGCGGCGGTGGGGGCCGCGACTTGCGTCGGCGCGGACACCGGCGTGGGCGTGGGCGGCGGCGGCGCGTCGGGCAGGATGCCCTTGACCACGGCTTCCTGCTTGGGCTTGGCCTCGCGTTCTTCGCGGCGCTGATAGCCGGTCTCTTCCGGCGCTTCGGCCAGTTCGTAGCTCGACTTCGCCGACTCCAGGCGCGGATCGTCGTGGCGTAGGCGCTCGACCTTGTAATGCGGGGTTTCGATGTGGCGATTCGGAATCATCACCACTTCGACATTGTGGCGCGCCTCGATCTTCGCGACTTCGTTGCGCTTTTCGTTGAGCAGGAAGGCCGCGACGTCGATCGGCACCTGGCAATGCACGGCCGCGGTGTTTTCCTTCATCGCTTCTTCCTGAATGATGCGCAGGATGTGCAGCGAGGAACTGTCGGTATCGCGGATCACGCCGGTGCCGTTGCAGCGCGGGCAGGTCGTATGGCTGCCTTCGGACAGTGCCGGGCGCAGGCGTTGGCGCGAGAGTTCCATCAGACCGAAGCGGCTGATCTTGCCCATCTGCACGCGCGCACGGTCGACATGCAGCGCATCCTTCAGGCGGTTTTCGACTTCACGTTGATTCTTGCCCGACTCCATGTCGATGAAGTCGATGACGATCAGGCCGCCCAAGTCGCGCAGGCGCAATTGGCGCGCGGCTTCTTCGGCGGCTTCCATGTTGGTGCGAAAGGCGGTCTCTTCGATGTCGGAGCCGCGCGTCGAACGCGCCGAGTTCACGTCGATGGCGACCAGCGCTTCGGTATGGTCGATGACGATCGCGCCGCCCGAGGGCAGGGGCACGGTGCGCGAATACGCGGTCTCGATCTGGTGCTCGATCTGGAAGCGCGAGAACAGCGGCACATCGTCGCGGTAGCGCTTCACACGATTGACCATGTCGGGCATCACGACGGTCATGAAGCTTTGCGCTTGTTCGCAGATGTCGTCGGTGTCGATGAGGATCTCGCCGATGTCGGGCTGGAAGTAGTCGCGGATCGCGCGCACCACCAGACTCGATTCCAGATAGATCAGGATCGGCGCATCGTTTTCACGCGCGGCGCCATCGATCGCCTGCCAGAGTTGCAGCAGGTAGTTCAGATCCCATTGCAGTTCTTCGGCCGAACGGCCGATCGCAGCGGTGCGCGCGATGATCGACATGCCATCGGGGATGTCGATCAGATCGAGCGCTTCGCGCAATTCCTGGCGGTCTTCGCCTTCGATGCGGCGCGACACGCCGCCGCCGCGCGGGTTGTTGGGCATCAGGACGAGATAACGGCCGGCCAGCGAGACGAAGGTCGTCAGCGCCGCGCCCTTGTTGCCGCGTTCTTCCTTTTCGACCTGGACGATGATTTCCTGGCCTTCGCGCAGCGCTTCCTTGATGGTCGCGTCGCGCGGATTCACGCCTTCGCGGAAGTAGCTGCGCGCCACTTCCTTGAACGGCAGAAAGCCATGGCGCTCTTCGCCGTAATTGACGAAGCAGGCTTCGAGCGAGGGCTCGATGCGGGTGATGACGCCTTTGTAGATGTTGGACTTGCGTTGCTCGCGTCCAGCGGTTTCGATGTCGATGTCGATCAGTTTCTGACCGTCGACGATGGCGACGCGCAGCTCTTCGGCCTGCGTCGCATTGAACAACATGCGTTTCATGGGTGCTCCAAAAGAGCAATCCCGCGGAGTACGCGCTGCACTGGGGTCAGGAGAATCGGCGCTGAGGGCGATGCCGGTTGGGCATGGTCCGGGCCACTTGGAAGCAGATACACGCGGAGACGTTCTCGAATCGAACATCGACCGCCGCAATAGGGGCAAGCGCAGATGGCTTTGCGCGATGCCGCGACTCGCGGCGCTCTTTTCCTTCGTGGGGTCGCAGCGATCGAGATCGCGCAACCCGGTGCCTCCCATGTGGCGGCTGTCGGTGGACAACCGCCCAAATTCTTTCAAACCTTTTGTGCTTTGATCCGCCGGTCGAACACGTCGGGCTCGGCCTTGCGGTGCGTCATTCCATGGTCTTGCGGACCCGCTCGGATCGGGGAGCGGGAACCCGTTCGCTACAATGCGCGCTTGCCTGCCACTCGGGCAGCACATCGGCGCTGCATATCGTCCACCTGCGTTGAATAGCCCTTCGGGTTCAGCGCAATGACGCGGAAAACTATATAGGAAATGAAGGACTTGGGCAAAGAATCAAAAGCTGCGCCTGAGCCCCGAACCCCGTCGGCTGCGGCGGTCCGCCTGGTGAGGATATCCACAGAAGAGGCTGGACAACGTGTGGACAACTTTCTTCTGCGGGTTTGCAAGGGTGTCCCCAAAACCCATGTCTACCGGGTGATCCGGGATGGGCAGGTTCGGGTCAACAAAAAGCGCATCGATCCTGACTATCGATTGCAGGAAAACGATGAGTTGCGCGTCCCGCCAATGCGTATTGCCGCGTCCAAGGACGCGCCGGTACCGGCGGCCGAGTTCCCGGTCTTGTTCGAGGATGCGGACCTGCTGATCGTCGATAAGCCGGCTGGCGTCGCGGTCCATGGCGGGTCCGGGGTCAGTTACGGCGTCATCGAGCAATTGCGCCGCGCCCGGCCCGGCGCCGCGTTTCTCGAACTCGCGCATCGGCTCGACCGAGAAACCAGCGGTGTGCTCATGATCGCGAAGAAGCGTTCGGCGCTGATCGCCTTGCACGAACAGTTGCGGCCCGGCGGCAACGGTGAAGAAAAGGTCATGGACAAGCGCTACCTTGCGCTGGTGAAAGGCCGAGTGCGCAATGACCGACAACATGTGCGCGTGCCGTTGCGCAAGGCGGTCGGGCCGAACGGCGAACGCGTGGTCTACCCCGCCGATCGGCTCGATCCCGAGGCGTTGAGCGCGCACACCATCGTCAATGTGCTCGAGCGATTCGGTGGTGCGACCTTGGTCGAAGCGCAATTGCGCACCGGCCGTACCCATCAAATCCGGGTCCATCTGGCGCAACTCGGGCATCCGATCCTCGGTGACGAGCGCTATGGGGATTTCGAGTTGAACAAGACGCTCGCCAAACATGGGCTCAAACGCATGTTCCTGCATGCGGCGGCCCTCAGCCTGCTGCATCCGCGCAGCGGCGAGGCATTGAACATCAGCGCGCCCTTGCCGCAAGAATGCGCGCGCTATCTGGAACAGTTGCGTGGAGAGAAGACGTGAGCAGACGGTACGAATTGATCGTGTTCGACTGGGACGGCACCTTGATGGATTCCACGGCCATGATCGCGCAGAGCATCCAGCTTGCCTGCAAGGACCTTGGCCTGCCGGTGCCCTCCAAGGCGCAAGCCTCGCATGTGATCGGGCTCGGCCTCGCCGACGCGTTGGCGCAGACGGTTCCCGGCATCGATGACGCGATGATCCCGCGCATGGTCGAGCGCTATCGTCATTACTACCTGACCCGCGATCATCAACTCAGCCTGTTCGATGGTGTGCGCGAATTGCTGGTGGCGCTCAAGGAACGGGGCCATGTGCTCGCGGTGGCGACCGGCAAGTCGCGGCTCGGCCTCGACCGTGCTTTGGGTGTCGCCGGGGTGGGCAATTTCTTCGACGCGACCCGTTGTGCCGACGAATCGTTTTCGAAGCCGCATCCGGGCATGTTGCTCGAATTGATGGAGCAGACCGCGGTTGAACCGCGGGCGACCTTGATGATCGGCGATACGACCCATGATTTGCAGATGGCCGCCAATGCGGGGACCGACGGCCTCGGCGTCAGCTACGGCGCCCATGAACTCGAGGCGCTGCGCGGCGTACCGTCGCGCGCCATCGTGCATACGGTCGAGGAGTTGCGCGGCTGGCTGCTGGCCCAGGATTGAGCCGCATGGCCGATCGCGAGCTTCCGGCACCGAGCCGATCCGCCGCCGCGGTGGCCGTCTGCGCGAGCGCGGATCTGGCCGACGGCGGCGACGGTGTCCGGTTCGATCTGCTCCAGGAGCTTGGCAAGCGGCGATCGCGCGCGGTCGGCTTCGTCGTGCGCTTTCAAGGGCGGGTCCGGGGCTATCTGAACGAATGCCGGCATGTGCCGAGCGAACTCGACTGGCAGGCGGGCCGATTCTTCGATCGCGACGGCCTATACTTGATTTGTGCAACGCACGGTGCCATGTACCGTCCCGGCGACGGCTTCTGTATCCAGGGGCCGTGCGCCGGACAGAGTCTTGTTGCCCTGACCGTGGAAGAACGCGATGGGCAGGTGTACTGGATACCCGATTCCCGATTCAGCCCCGTTGAACCTTCGACACCATGAACCCAGATCAAACGCCGGAACCTTCAGCGCCGCGCGCCGAGCCCAGCTTCACGCAGACCCAAACCAATGCCGCGCCGACGCCCGGCGCCGCCAATGCCGCCAAGTCGGTCAATTGGGAGCGCGATGTGCTCGAACGTCTCGCCTTCGGCGCGCTCAAGGAACAGCGTACTTCGCGCCGCTGGGGCATCTTCTTCAAACTGGTCACCCTGGTGTACGTGACCTTGCTGCTCGGTGCGTTCTTCGCCTATGAAGCCGAGTCGGGTCGCGAGCCGACCACCGACCATACCGCGCTGATCTCGATCGACGGCGTGATCGATGCCGAAGGATCGGCGTCGGCCGAGAAAGTCATCAGCGCGCTCGACGACGCTTTCGACGAACCGCGCGCCAAGGGCGTGATCCTGCGCATCAATTCGCCCGGTGGTTCGCCGGTGCAGGCGGGCATGATCGCCGATGAAATCAAGCGCTTGCGAGCCCGGGATCCCTCCAAGCCCATCCATGTGGTGGTCGAAGACATCTGCGCGTCGGGCGGCTATTACATCGCGGCCGCGGCCGATCGCATCTATGTCGACAAGGCGAGTCTGGTCGGATCGATCGGCGTCATCATGGATTCCTTCGGCGTGACCGAACTGATGAACAAGATCGGCGTCGAGCGGCGCGCATATACGTCGGGCGAAAACAAGGCCTTCCTCGATCCGTTCCAACCCGTCAACGAGAATCAGCGCAAGCATCTGCAGGCCATGCTCGACCAGATTCACCAGCAATTCATCGATGTGGTGCGCCAGGGCCGCGGCAAGCGGCTCAAGGAAACGCCCGACATGTTCAGCGGCTTGGTATGGAATGGTGCGCAAGCGGTCGATCTAGGCCTCGCCGACGGCATGGGCACGGTCGATTCAGTGGCGCGCGATGTGCTCAAGTTCGAGGATGTCGTCGATTACACCGTGCAGGAGAGCACCTTGGAGCGGCTGTCCAAGCGCATTTCGAGCGAGGCCGGCGAAGCGATCAGCCGCGCGGTGGCGCGCACGGCCGCCAATCAAACCCCGAAATTGCACTAACGCCGGGGCGTAGCCAGCGGCGGCGCCAGCAGGGCGAACACCGACGGGCGCTTTTGCAGCGCCGCGCCGCGTCCGCGCCATTGCGGGGCGGGCAGGGTGGCGATCTGCTCGGTGGCGAGGGTCAGATCGGTTGCCACACAGACATCGGTGCTCGGGTGCAGCGTGAGCGCCATCGCATCGAGCAATGCGGCGTTGCGATAGGGCGTTTCGATGAAGACCTGGGTCTGTCCCTCGCGCCGCGAGCGTTCTTCCAGTTCTTTCAGGCGCCGTGTCCGCTCGGCCGGATCGCTGGGCAGGTAGCCGACGAAGGCGAAGCTCTGTCCCGACAAACCGCTGGCCATCACGGTCAGCAAGATCGATGAGGGGCCGACCAATGGCCGCACCCGCAATCCTCGGGCATGCGCAAGTCGCACCAGCGGCGCTCCGGGATCGGCAATCGCCGGGCAGCCCGCTTCCGACAGCACGCCGCCGTCGCGTCCGGCGACGATGGGGGCGAGCAGTGCGTCGAGCTCGCGCGCCGGCGTGTTCTTGTCGAGCACCTTCATCTCGATTTGCTGGATCGGCAGGCGTGTTCCGACCTGTTTGAGAAACGCCCGCGCCGTCTTGGCGTTTTCGACCAGGTAGTAATCGAGTTCGACGGCGATGCTGCGCACCGCCGGCGCCAGCACCAAAGCCAGCGCATCGGCATCGAGCGCACTGCCGTCGAGCGCACCGAGCGTATTCGGAATCAGATACAGGGTGGCGGCCATGCGATTCACCGACGGGGCGGCATCAGCCGAACAGCGGGTAGCCGGCTTCGCGCAGCATCGAGACCAGCGCGATCAAGGGCAGGCCGATCAGCGCATTGGGATCGTCGCCTTCCATCCGCTCGATGAGCGCAATGCCCAGGCCTTCGCTTTTGGCCGAGCCGGCGCAGTCATAGGGCTGTTCGAGCCGCAGATAGGCGTCGAGTTCGGCATCGGGCAGGTTGCGGAAATGCACGCGGGTGGGCGTTTCACGTGTGCGCACGATGCCGTCGCGGGTGTCGATCAGGCACAAGGCGGTATGGAAGGTCACGGTACGGGCCCGCATCTGGCGCAATTGTTCCATGGCCTTGTCATGGGTATGCGGTTTGCCGATCTGAACGCCATCGAAAGTGGCGACTTGATCGGACCCGATGACCAGGGCTGCGCGGTAATGCCGCGCGACATCTTCGGCCTTCTCGCGCGCCAATCGCACCGCGGTTTCGAGCGGCGTTTCGCCGACCAGCGGGGTTTCGTCGACATCGGGGCGGGCGACGTCGAACGGGACCCGCAAGCGGGCCAGCAACTCGCGTCGATAGCGCGAGCCTGAAGCCAGAACGATGGTGGGGAGGGGGCGTTGCTCGTCCGAACGATGGACGACTTGAGCGACAATGGAAGTCATTTCAGGATTTTCGCATGGCCGCAAACCTCATTTTGAATCTGCCCGAATTTTGCGCGCGGGCCGCGACGCTCGAAGGCGAGTTCGCGCCGCAAGCGTTTTCGCGCTTGCACGCCGAACTGGTGGGCATCGAGACCGGGCGTTGGCGCGTGGCTGGTCGGCTCGCGGCGCGCCACGAGTTGCCGGAGTTCGCCGGGCTGCCGGTGCTGGAACTGACGATCGAGGCCGTGTTCCAGGTGGCCTGTGTGCGTTGCCTCGAACCGGTGCGTGTCGAGTTGTCGGTCGATCAGGCTTTCGTCGCGCTGGCCTCCGAGGCGGCGGCCGACGACGCGCTGGCCGAAGACGAACGGTTCGATGCCATCGTCAGCAGCACGCATTTCGATCTGGCCGCCTTGATCGAGGACGAAGCGCTGATGGCCTTGCCGTCCCAGCCGCATCATGAGCGCTGTTCGGCGCAGGCCCTGGCCGCCCTGGGCCTCAAGCCGGGCGAAGAAGGCGTCATGTTGCAGGCGCCGAAAGACAATCCTTTCGCCGTGTTGGAAGCGCTCAAAAAGCATTGAGAGCGATGATTCATAAGCGATTTTTCGCGGGCGCCCCTGTGCGCAACGACGGAATTGCTGCTAGAATCTCGCGCTTTCTCAAGCTCGTGATCCCTGTGGGGACTGGAGCGCGCCCGGCGCAAGTGAAGTGGAAGTGGGGCCGGGCGGGCCTGCAGGGTGCTGAACCTGGTTTTGACCCGCGTGCTTGAATCTCGATTACGTCGTATCCGGAGCAACCAACATGGCCGTTCAACAAAACAAGAAGTCGCCGTCCAAGCGCAACATGCATCGCGCGCACGACTTCCTCGCGACGCCGGCGATTTCGGTCGAGCAGTCGACCGGTGAAGTGCATCGCCCGCACCACATCAGCCCCAACGGTTTCTACCGCGGCAAGAAGATCGTCAAGACCAAGGCCGACGAATAAGCTTGCGCCCCGCGCACGGCTTCGTTGCTGAGTCGATCTCATCTCATGGTCGCCGGATCCGGCGACCCGAGCCGCTCCTCTCCGATCCGCTCGGAAGGAGCCGCATTTCACCTTCCAGACCATCACCGTGACTGACACCGCCTCGGTGCGTCTCGCGGTCGATTGCATGGGCGGCGATCACGGGCTGTCCGTGACCCTGCCGGCAGTCGCGTCCGCGATCGCGCGCATGACGGATGCCTGTTTCGTGCTCGTCGGGCCCGAGACCCAGGTGCGCGAGGCTTTGCCCGCGGGCTTGCGTACGCATCCGCAGATTCGCTTCAAGAACGCGACCGAAGTGGTCGCCATGGACGACGCCATCGAAGTCGCCTTGCGCCGCAAGAAGGACTCTTCGATGCGCATCGCCGTGGAACTCGTCAAGGCCGGCGAGGCCGATGCCGCCGTCTCGGCCGGCAACACCGGCGCGCTGATGGCGATTTCACGCTACATCCTCAAGACCATCGACGGCATCGATCGGCCGGCGATCGCCTTCGCTTTGCCCAATTCGGCGGGCGGCGCGACGACCATGCTCGACCTCGGTGCCAATGTCGATTGCAGCGCCGACCATCTGCTGCAATTCGGCATCATGGGCGCCGCTTATGTCGCGACGCTGGAGCGCAAGCTGCGCCCTACCATCGGCTTGCTCAACATCGGCGAAGAAGTCATCAAGGGCAACGACGTCGTCAAGCAGGCCGGCGAATTGCTGCGCAATTCGGGCTTGAATTTCATCGGCAATGTGGAAGGCGACGACATTTTCAAAGGAACCGCCGACGTGGTGGTTTGCGATGGTTTCGTCGGCAATGTCGCGCTCAAGACGACCGAAGGTCTGGCCCAGATGCTGGGCGGCTTCATCAAGGCCGAGTTCACGCGCAATCTGCTGACCCGCCTGGTCGCGTTGATGGCTTATCCCATCCTCACCCGCTTCAAAAAGCGCGTCGATCATCGCCGTTACAACGGCGCCGCTTTGCTCGGCCTCAAAGGCGTGGTGTTCAAAAGCCATGGCTCGGCCGATGCTTATGCCTTCGAATGGGCGTTGCGGCGCGCGCATGACGCGGTGGCCGGCGGCCTGCTCCCCGGGCTCGTGAACGAGCTCAAGTCCTATCAGTCGGCGCACCCGGCGGTCACGGCGGCGCAAGCGGCAGGTGCCGCGGCGCCCGCGCAATGAAGGTGACGGCAGCATGAAGTATTCGCGCATCACGGGTACCGGCAGCGCGCTTCCCGCGCGTTGCGTGTCGAACGACGAACTGGCGCGCGAATTGGCCACGCGCGGCATCGAGACCTCGAACGACTGGATCGTCGAGCGCACCGGCATCCGTCAGCGTTATGTCGCGAGCGCCGATGAATCGACTTCCGGCCTGGCCGTGCTCGCCGCCCGGCGCGCGATGGAAGCGGCCAAGGTCGGTCCGGACCAGATCGATCTGATCATCCTGGCGACTTCGACGCCCGACATGATCTTCCCCAGCACGGCCTGCCTGGTGCAGGCCCAGCTCGGGATCAAGGGCGGCGCGGCTTTCGATCTGCAGGCGGTCTGCAGCGGATTCGTCTATGCGTTGTCGACGGCCGATGCCCTGGTGCGCGCGGGCAATTACCGCCGCATCCTCGTGATCGGCGCCGAGACCTTCTCGCGCATCCTCGACTGGAATGATCGCAAGACCTGTGTACTGTTCGGCGATGGCGCGGGAGCGGTCGTGCTTGAAGCCTCCGATACCCCGGGCATCCTCGCCTCGAAGCTGCATGCGGATGGCGGTCAGGCCGGCATCCTGTGTACCGCGGGATCGATCCGCAACGGCGCGATCGTCGATCATCCTTTCCTGCGCATGGACGGCCAGGCGGTATTCAAGCTGGCGGTCAATGTGCTCGACCAAAGCGCGCGCGAAGTGCTCGACGCCGCGCACATGACGCCCGGCCAACTCGATTGGTCGATTCCGCATCAGGCCAACATCCGGATTCTCAATTTCACGACCAAGAAGCTCGGCGTGCCGCTCGACAAGCTCATCGTCACCGTCGATCAACACGGCAACACCTCGGCCGCTTCGGTCCCGCTGGCGCTCGACATCGCCGTGCGCGACGGCCGTGTGCGCGCCGGGCAGACCGTGCTGCTGCAAGGCGTGGGCGGCGGGTTCACCTGGGGCAGCGTGCTGGTACGCATGTAGGAATTCATCGAGATGAAAATCGCTTTTGTCTTTCCCGGGCAAGGTTCGCAATCGGTCGGCATGTTCAACGGCTTCAATGCCAACGCGACCGTGCGCGCCGTCATCGACGACGCCTCGCAGGCGATCGGCACCAATCTGTGGAGCCTCGCGGAAGCGGGCCCGGCCGAAGAACTGGGCCTGACGACCAATACCCAGCCCATCATGCTCGCCGGCGGCGCAGCGTACTTCCAAGCCTGGCGGGCCCGTGGCGGCGCGATGCCGGCGGTGGTGGCCGGCCATAGTCTCGGCGAATACACCGCGCTGGTGGCGGCCGGGGCCTTGACCGTGCCGCAGGCCGCGGCGCTGGTGCGGTTTCGTGCCGATGCGATGCAAAGCGCGGTGCCGGTCGGGGTCGGTGCGATGGCGGCCGTCATGGGGCTCGACGCGCAGCGCGTGCGGGCCGTTTGCGCGCAAGCCGCGCAAGGGCAGGTGGTCGAGGCCGTGAATTACAACGAGCCGGCCCAGACGGTGATTGCGGGGCACAAAGAAGCAGTCGAGCGCGCTGGCGCCGCCGCCAAGGCCGCTGGCGCCAAACGCGCGTTGCCCTTGCCGGTGTCGGCACCTTTCCATTCCAGTCTCATGAAGCCGGCGGCCGACCGTCTGGCGCAACGGCTGGCCGGCGAAACACTGAACACGCCGACCTGCGCGGTCATCAACAATGTCGATGTCGCGGTCGAAACCGAGCCGGAACGGATCAAAGACGCATTGGTGCGTCAGGCCTGCAATGCCGTGCGCTGGGTCGAGATCGTGCAGCGCATGCAGGCCTTGGGCGTGACCCATCTGGTCGAATGCGGCCCGGGTAAAGTGCTGGCCGGCCTGGCCAAGCGCATCGCGCCGGAACTCGCGATCTTGAACATCAACGATCAGGCCACGCTCGACGCCGCGCTCGAAGCCTTGGCCTGACACCCAATTCGAACTCATCGGTACGGGGACGACATGCAGCAGAATTTCGAAGGTCAAATCGCTCTGGTCACCGGCGCATCGCGCGGCATCGGTCACGCGATCGCGCTCGATCTGGCCCGCCACGGGGCGACCGTGATCGGCACTGCGACCACCGCCAGCGGTGCCGCGGGCATCACGACCGCGCTCGGCGGCGGTAAAAGCCGCGGTGTGGTGCTCGATGTCAACGACGCCGCCGCGGCCGATGCGTTGATCGACAGCATCGTGGCCGAATCGGGCGCGCTGCACATTTTGGTCAACAACGCCGGCATCACGCGCGACACCTTGGCGATGCGCATGAAAGACGAGGATTGGGACGCGGTGCTCGACACCAATCTCAAGGCGGTGTTCCGCCTCTCGCGCGCGGTGATCAAGCCCATGATGAAGCAGCGCCAAGGCCGCATCATCAACATCACTTCCGTCGTCGGCGCCTCCGGCAACCCCGGACAAGCCAATTACGCCGCGGCCAAAGCCGGCGTGGCGGGCATGACCCGCGCGTTGGCGCGCGAGATCGGCAGTCGCGGGATCACCGTCAATTGTGTGGCGCCGGGATTCGTCGAAACCGACATGACCAAGGCCCTGGACGACAAACAAACTGCGGCCTTGTTGAGCAATATCCCACTCGGCCGCCTGGGAAAACCCGAAGATATCGCCGCCGCGGTGACGTTTTTGGCCTCTCAAGCCGCCGGATACATCACCGGAACCACGCTGCATGTGAACGGCGGCATGTACATGTCCTGATTTAGCCCAAAGAAACGCGAAAACACTGGTCACAAACCGCTGGTAGAATCCGCCTCCGGTTTGGAGCCCTCGCCCAAGCAACGTCAAAGCAACCTTGAGGAGAAGAAATGGACGACATCGAAGCCCGCGTGAAGAAGATCGTCGCGGAACAGCTCGGCGTCAACGAAGCCGACATCAAGAACGAATCATCGTTCGTGGACGATCTTGGCGCGGACTCGCTCGACACCGTCGAACTCGTGATGGCGCTGGAAGACGCGTTCGAGACGGAAATCCCGGACGAAGAGGCCGAAAAGATCACGACCGTTCAACAGGCCATCGACTACGTCAAGGCGCACAAGAAGGCCTGATGCAATTGTCCGCGGCGCCTGCGCGCCACGGTCGAGGCGCCGCCCGACCTGACCGGTCCGGCGGCGCTTCTTTCTTGCGCCTGCGTGTCCGATCGGCACTTCATCGACACTTCATGTTTGCCGGTGCATCATCCGGTGCCACGATTTCCTCACTGAAAGCCTATCCATTCGCATGACTCGTCGCCGCGTTGTCGTCACCGGCTTGGGCATCATCAGCCCGGTCGGAAATACCGTTACCGAAGCCTGGTCCGCGCTGGTGGCAGGCACGTCCGGCATTGCGCCGGTCACCCGGTTCGATGCCAGCGCATTCGCGTGCCGGTTTGCCGGCGAGGTCAAGAACTTCGACCTCGAGAAATACATTCCGGGCAAGGAAGCGCGCCATATGGATGCCTTCATCCATTTCGGAATGGCAGCGGGCATCCAAGCTTGGGAAGATTGCGGTCTGAGCGTGACCGACGAGAACTCCGAGCGCATCGGCGTGTTGATCGGTTCGGGCATCGGCGGATTGCCGCTGATCGAAGATACTCATGCCGAGTATGCGGCGCGCGGTCCGCGCCGGATTTCGCCGTTCTTCGTGCCGGCTTCGATCATCAACATGATCTCGGGCAATCTGAGCATCCGCTACGGCTTCAAAGGCCCGAACCTGTCGATCGTCACCGCCTGCACCACGGGTTTGCACAGCATCGGTGCCGCAGCGCGTCTGATCGAATACGGCGACGCCGACGTCATGGTCGCCGGTGGCGCCGAATCGACTGTCTCGCCATTGGGGATCGGCGGATTTGCGGCGGCGCGCGCGCTGTCTTCACGCAACGATGATCCGGCCACCGCTTCGCGTCCGTGGGACAAGGATCGCGACGGTTTCGTCCTTGGCGAAGGCGCCGGCGTGGTCGTGCTCGAAGATTACGAGCATGCGCGGCAACGGGGCGCGAAGATCTACGCCGAACTGATCGGCTTCGGCATGAGTGCGGATGCCTATCACATGACCGCGCCGAACATGGACGGTCCGCGCCGTTCGATGGTCAATGCCTTGCGCAATGCCGGTATCGCCGTCGAAGACGTGCAATATCTGAACGCGCACGGCACATCGACGCCGCTGGGCGATCTGAACGAGACCAACGCGATCAAGGCGGCCTTCGGCGCCCATGCAAGCAAGCTGGTGGTGAATTCGACCAAGTCGATGACCGGGCATTTGCTCGGCGGTGCTGGCGGCATCGAATCGGTTTTCACCATCTTGGCGCTGCATCATCAGGTCTCGCCGCCGACGATCAATATCTTCAATCAGGATCCGGAATGCGATCTCGATTACTGCGCCAACACGGCGCGGGACATGAAGATCGACATTGCGCTCAAGAACAATTTCGGGTTCGGCGGCACCAACGGCAGTCTGGTGTTCAAGCGCTTCTAGGCCATGTCACGGCGGCGCTGGGCAGACCCGTTCACGGTGCATCTGCAAAGCGCCGTTTGGTTGCGCTGGCTCGCAGTCGCGGCGATTCTGGTTGGCTGGGCCGCGTCGTCTGCGGTCCTTTGGCGTTTCGCGCCAGCGCTGCACGCGGGGCAATGGACATTCGCGCTTTTCAGCCTGGTGGCTACCCTGTATGGCGGATTCAGGCTCGTGCGCGAGCGTCCCACGGCGTTGGCTGTCGGCGTTGACGGCCGCTTGAGCGTCGATGGCGCCGTGGTCGATCTCGACCTCGGCAGTTGGGAGAGCGGCAGCTTTGCCGGACTGGTGTTTCGTGACCAGACCGGCCGTCGCCAAGCGCGATTGATCGCGCCGGGAAGCGCTTCGGCGCTTGAATTGCGGCGCTTGCGGACCTATCTACACTGGGCATTGGCCGATCTGGCGAGTGCAGCAATGCGTGACAATCCCGACTCGGCGTCCGCTGAGCGTTCATAATCCCGACCCGATCACCATTGAATCCACCTTCCCAACCCACTTGGTGCATGAAATCCGACCCGCCCGACGCGCCGCCCGATGCCGAGAATGAAGCGCGCCTGCCGGCTCAACGGGGTGAACCCGATGCTGGCTTAGGGGCAAACGCGCGCGGCGGCGAGCCGGTCGAAGGGCGTGTGGCCGAAGAGGCCGCGCATGGCGGTGATCGCGCGCTCGATCAATTGCTGGTCGAACGCGTACAAGCCGGCGATAAGCGTGCTTTTGAACTGCTGGTCATGAAATACCAGCGCAAGGTCCATCGCCTGCTGTCGCGCTTCATCCGTGATGCGGCCGAAGTCGAAGACGTGGCGCAGGACGCGTTCATCAAAGCCTATCGGGCCTTGCCGCAATTCCGTGGCGAATCGGCGTTTTACACCTGGCTGTACCGCATCGCCGTCAACACGGCAAAGAACTTTCTCGTTTCCCAAGGCAGGCGCGCGCCGACCTCGACCGATGCCAACGCCGAGGAAGCTGAAACTTTCGACGACGCGGACCAACTAAGAGAGATCAGCACGCCCGAATCGGTCCTGCATGGCAAGCAAGTCGCAGAAACCGTGAACCGTGCGATGGATGAGTTGCCAGAGGAATTGAAGACGGCGATCACCTTGCGTGAAATCGAAGGCATGAGTTACGAGGAAATTGCCGCGGTCATGAATTGCCCGATCGGGACCGTGCGATCGCGGATTTTCCGCGCGCGCGAGGCGATCGCCGGGCGTTTGCGCCCTTTGCTCGGAACTCCGAAGGAGAAGCGGTGGTAGCGACCCAAAGACCCGACACGCAGGATCAAGCCGACGAGTTATCGGCGCTGATCGACGGCGAACTTTCAGACGAGCATGCTGCGCGGGCATTGGACCGGCTGTTGGCCGATCCGGCTGCCCAGACACGCTGGCTGACCTACCACGTCCAGGCCGACGCGCTGCGCTTCCCGTCGCCTTCGGCATTGCGGGACGACACCTTCCTGGCCTCGTTCGGTGAACGCTTCGAGGACGAACCGGTGCACCTGCCGGCGCGCCACACGACGCGGTCCGGCCGCAGCGCGCGCCTTTGGCGGCGTCACTGGCTGCGCTATGGCATGCCCGGCGCGGCCGCCGCCGCCGCGGTGGCGGTGGTGAGCTGGATGACGGTGCCGAGCTGGAATGGCCGCGGTTCGGAGGTGGGCATTGTGGCCGCCACCGGGACCGCCCAGCGCGCGAACGCCCCGGTGCTGCAACAGGACTATCTGCTTGCGCATCAACAGTTCGCGCCTTCCTCGCGCTTTCACGGGGTCGCGACCTATGTCCGCACCGCGAATCTGGTGACGCCGGCACAAGCCGGTAACGACCCGCGTACGCGCAGATGAGTTGGCGGCTTCTGATCACCGCGTGCACCGCGGCCGGCGTTGCATTGTTCGTTCCGCGCGTCGGAGCGGCGCCTAGCGACAGCGATCTGCAATGGCTGGAGCGCTTGCAGTCGGCGCCGGCGCGCACGAACTACCACGGGGTGTTCGTCTATCAACAAGGCGATCAGGTCCAATCGTCGCGGATCACGCACATCGCCGATGCAAGCGGTTCGCGCGAGCGTCTCGAAGTGCTCGACGGTCAGCCACGCGAATACCTGCGCCATGACGACGAATTGCGTTGTCTGATGCCCGATCTCAAACAGATCGTGGTCGAGCGCTCGGGCAAGCGGGAAGGCTTTCCGGCCTTGATCCAGTCGTCGGCCAAAGAGATCGTCGCGGTATACAGCCTGCGCAGGGTCGGTGGCGAGCGCATCGCCGGGATCGAAACCGATGCGATCGAACTGACACCGCGCGATGCCTGGCGTTTCGGCTATCGGTTCTGGGCCGACCGCGCCACCGGCTTGCCGCTCAAGGTTCAGACCGTGAACGAGAAGGGCGAGGTGGTCGAACAGATCGCATTCTCGGAAATCCGCATCGGGGCCGGCGTTGACCGGTCGCAGCTCAAGACGCGTCTCAATACCGAAGGGTGGCGGGTCGAAAACACGCAGACCGAGACCGTCACCTCGGTGCCCTGGAAGATCGAATCGCCGGTGCCTGGATTCAAGAAGGTTCGCGAGGTCCGCCGTTCGTTCAAAGGACATGCGAATGTGCTGCAAATCGTCTTCAGCGACGGGCTGGCCGCAGTTTCGGTGTTCATCGAGCCCTTGCGCGAAGGACAATCCACCCAAGAGACCGCCGCCGCGAAAGGTGCGATCAACATGATCGGCAAGCGCGTCGGCAACGACTGGATCACGGTGCTCGGGGAGGTTCCGGCCCCCACCTTGCGCCAATTCGCCAACGCAGTGGAAGCTCAACCCGCCAACGCCAAACCATGAGCGATCGATTCCGGCCCCACGTTCGACCCTACCGCCATCTGTTCGCCGTGTTCGCCGCGGCCATCATGCTGGGCTTGGCCTTGCCGGCGCCGGCGCAGTCGAACAATCGGGGTCTGCCCGATTTCACCGACCTGGTGGAAAAGGCGGGTCCGGCGGTGGTGAACATCCGGACCACCGAACTTGTGCGCAATGGGGCCGGCGCGATTCCGGGGCTCGACGAGAACGATCCTTTGTTCGAGTTCTTTCGCCGTTTCCTGCCGCCCGGACAGACCCTACCGAAACGCTCATCGCCTTCCGATCGCGATGAAGATGGCAGCGATGAAATCCCACGCGGCGTCGGATCGGGTTTCGTGATCACGTCCGACGGCTATGTGTTGACCAATGCGCATGTCGTGCGGGGGGCGAGCACGGTGTATATCACTTTGCCCGACAAGCGCGAGTTCAAGGCCCAGGTGATCGGCGCCGATGCGCGTACCGATGTCGCGGTGCTCAAGATCGAAGCGACCGGATTGCCGCATGTGGCGATCGGCAGTGTCGACGACGTGAAACCCGGCCAATGGGTGCTCGCCATCGGATCGCCGTTCGGCCTCGAAAATACCGTGACCGCCGGCATCGTGAGCGCCAAAGGCCGCGAGACCGGCGAGTACCTGCCGTTCATTCAGACCGATGTCGCGGTGAACCCCGGCAATTCGGGCGGGCCCTTGCTCAACCTCAAGGGCGAGGTCATCGGCATCAATTCGCAAATCTACTCACGCACCGGCGGCTTCATGGGGATTTCGTTCGCGATCCCGATCGACGAAGCGATGCGGGTTGCCGATCAATTGCGCACCACCGGACATGTGACCCGCGGGCGCATCGGCGTCGCCATTGAAGAAGTGAGCAAGGAAGTGGCCGACGGCCTGGGAATCAAGGCCGCGGGCGCCATGGTGCGCACGGTCGAGCGCGACAGTCCGGCCGCCAAAGCCGGGGTCGAACCGGGCGACATCATCCTGCGCTGGCAGGGCAGGCCGATCGACAAACAAAGCGATCTGCCGCGCGCGGTCGGCAACACCAAGCCCGGCACCCAGGCGAGCTTGCAGGTCTGGCGTCGTGGGCATCTGCATGAGTTGCCGATCGTCGTGGGCGAGGCGGTACCGGATCAGGCCGACGCGCGGCCATCGGCATCGGGGGGCGAGCGCAATCGCGCGCCCGCGCCAACCAACGTGCTGGGTCTTTCGGTCAGCGATTTGAGCGCCGCGCGCAAGGCAGAGTTGCAGGTGCGCAATGGGGTGCAGATCGAGTCCGCCGAAGGGGTGGCCGCCCGCGCCGGCTTGCGCGCGGGCGACGTGATCCTCGCGGTGGACAATGTCGAAGTCGCGTCGGCCAAGCATTTCAATGAAATGGTGGCCAAGGCCGATCGTTCACGCGGGGCCGTGTTGCTGGTGCGGCGCGGCGAGCAGGCGCAATTCGTGCCGCTCAAACCCAACGCGCGTTGAGGCGGGCGTGCAACTCGATTTGTTGTATCGCAGTTACTGCCATTTGTGCGACCTGATGCTCGAGGCGGTGCGCGCCCACCCGGCGGGCGCGGGCGCCGCGATCCGTCTGGTCGATGTCGATGCCGATCCGGTCCTGGAGGCGCGGTTCGATGAGCAGGTGCCGGTCTTGCTGCACGGCGACGAGGTGATCTGCTGGGGACGTTTCGATCCGGTCGCATTCGCGGCATTTGCCGCCCGTGCGGGCGCGTGACCCGCCCTGGGCGGGGCGAACCGGCGTGCTGCCGCCCGGCGACCTGAGCGTCATGCCGCTCTAGTAGAATCATGGCCGTTCGGCGCGCTTCCTGGCGCGCCTTTGCTTTGTCTGGGGCCTATGCAGCACATCCGCAATTTTTCCATCATCGCGCACATCGACCACGGCAAGTCGACCCTGGCCGATCGCCTGATCCAGCGTTGCGGCGGCTTGTCCGACCGCGAAATGGAAGAACAGGTGCTCGATTCGATGGACCTCGAACGCGAGCGCGGCATCACCATCAAGGCCCAGACCGCCGCATTGAGCTACAAGGCGCGCGACGGCAAGGTCTATCAGCTCAACCTGATCGATACGCCTGGGCATGTCGACTTCTCGTACGAAGTCAGCCGCTCCTTGTCGGCCTGCGAAGGGGCGTTGCTGGTGGTGGACGCGAGCCAGGGTGTCGAAGCGCAGACGGTGGCCAATTGCTACACCGCGATCGAACTCGGGGTCGAGATCGTGCCGGTGCTCAACAAGATGGATTTGCCGCAGGCCGATCCCGAAGCTGCGCGCGCCGAGATCGAAGACGTGATCGGGATCGATGCCTCGAACGCCATTCCGGCCTCGGCCAAGACCGGCATGGGCGTCGACGACATCCTTGAAGGGGTCATCGCCCGTATTCCGGCGCCCAAGGGGGATCCGACGGCGCCATTGCAGGCGCTGATCATCGACTCTTGGTTCGACAATTACGTCGGCGTCGTGATGCTGGTGCGCGTGGTCAACGGTGCGCTGCGTCCGCGCGACAAGTTGTTGTTCATGGCCACCGGCGCGAACCAGTTGTGCGAGCAAGTCGGCGTCTTCACGCCCAAATCGGTCGCGCGCGAGGCGTTGAGCGCGGGCGAGGTCGGCTTTGTGATCGCCGGCATCAAGGAGCTCAAGGCAGCCAAGGTCGGGGACACCATCACGCATGCGGGCAAGCCTGCGGCCGCGGCCTTGCCGGGCTTCAAGGAAGTGCAGCCCCAGGTGTTCGCGGGCTTGTTCCCGGTTGAGGCCAACCAATACGACGCGCTGCGCGATTCGCTAGAAAAGCTCAAGCTCAACGATGCTTCGCTGCAATACGAGCCCGAGGTGTCGCAAGCGCTGGGCTTCGGTTTTCGCTGCGGCTTCCTAGGCCTGTTGCACATGGAGATCGTGCAAGAGCGCCTGGAGCGCGAATTCGACATGGATCTCATCACGACCGCGCCCTCGGTCGTGTACGAAGTGCTGATGAAGGACGGCAGCGTCATCCAGGTCGAGAATCCGTCCAAGCTGCCTGATCCGAGCAAGATCGAAGAAGTCCGCGAGCCCATCGTCACCGTGCATCTGTACATGCCGCAAGACTATGTCGGCTCGGTGATCACGCTGTGCATCGCCAAGCGCGGCGTGCAGATCAACATGCAATACCACGGCCGGCAGGTCATGTTGACCTACGAAATGCCGCTGGCCGAGATCGTGCTCGATTTCTTCGACCGGCTGAAGTCAGTCTCGCGCGGCTACGCGTCGATGGATTACGAGTTCAAGGAGTATCGCGCGGCCGACGTGGTCAAGGTCGACATGCTGATCAACAGCGACAAGGTCGATGCGCTGTCGATCATCGTCCACCGCAGCAACTCGCAATCGCGCGGCCGCGAAGTGGCGGCCAAGATGCGCGAATTGATCCCGCGCCAGATGTACGACGTGGCGATCCAGGCGGCGATCGGCGCCAACATCATCGCGCGCGAAAACATCAAGGCGCTGCGCAAGAACGTGCTCGCCAAATGCTATGGCGGCGACATCACCCGCAAGAAAAAGCTGCTCGAAAAACAAAAGGCCGGCAAAAAACGCATGAAGCAGGTCGGCACGGTTGAGATTCCGCAGGAAGCCTTCCTGGCCATCCTGCAAGTGGACGACAAGTCATGAACTTCGCGTTGATTCTTTTGTTGTTGTCGATCGGCACCGGCGCGATCTGGTGTTACGACCGATTCATCCTGCGCCGCGCGCGGATCGCATCCGCGGAAAAAGCGCTGGCCGCCTTTGACGGCAGCGCCAACCATCTCGATGAAGCGGCGCGCGCGAAAGAGCGCGAGTTGTTGCGCTTGAATGCGTTGCGCCAGCCGGCCTGGGTCGAATACACGGGCGGCTTCTTTCCCGTCATCGTGGTGGTGTTTTTTCTGCGCTCCTTCGTCGCCGAGCCGTTTCGTATTCCGAGCGGATCGATGATTCCGACCCTGCTGGTGGGCGATTTGATTCTGGTGAACAAATTCACCTACGGAATCCGCTTGCCGGTGGCCGATACCAAGATCATCGAGGTCGGGAGCCCGAAACGGGGCGATGTGATGGTGTTTCGCTACCCGAATGACGAATCTGAAAACTACATCAAGCGCGTGGTCGGCCTGCCGGGCGACACAGTGGTGTACGAGAACAAGCGCCTGACGATCAACGGCCAGGCCGTCCCCATGACCAAGATGGACGACTATTTCGACGACTCGGGCCTACTGCTGATGCGTCAATACAACGAGCGCCTGGGCGCGGTCGAGCACCGGGTCATCCTCAACGAGCGGCGCCCGCCTGCGACCGAGCATGACAATTTCCGGTTTGTTGATCAATGCACCTACAATGCAGTCGGCTTTCGGTGCACTGTTCCGGCCGGTCATTACTTCATGATGGGCGATAACCGGGACAACAGTGCCGATTCGCGCGTCTGGGGCTTCGTGCCCGAGCGTAACATCGTGGGCAAGGCCTTCTTCATCTGGATGAATTTCAGCGATTTGTCGCGTATCGGCAGCTTCCATTGAACGGCGAGAGGACTATGGGAATCAGAAATCGGCAGCAGGGCCTGAGTTTGATGGCGGTGCTGTTTTGGGGCGCGATCATCGCTTTCCTGTTTCTGATCGGGATGCAAGTCGTCCCCTCCTATACGGAATATCGCGAGATCAAGGCGGCGACCCAAAAAGCGGCCCGTGAAGGCGGCACGGTCGCGGCCATCCGCGAGTCATTCAGCAAGCAACAGCAGGCCGGCTATATTTCATCGATCGCGCCGCAGGATCTCGACATCACCAAAGACGCGAGCGGCAAAGTGGTCGTGAGTTTCGCCTACCAAAAGAAGTTGCAGCTTTTCGGGCCGGTGAGTCTGGTCATCGATTACTCGGGCAGCGCGACCGGGCAATGAACAATCGCGGTACCCATGTCTGACCCGAAGATCCTGTGCGAAAGGCTCGGCTACGAGTTCAAGAACCCGATGTTGCTCGAACAGGCGCTCACGCACCGCAGCCACAGCGGGTTCCACAATGAGCGTCTCGAGTTCCTCGGCGACGCGGTGCTCAATTGCGTGATCGGCCGCCTGCTGTTCGACAAATACACGCGCATCGACGAAGGCGATCTGTCGCGTGTGCGGGCCAATCTGGTCAAGCAGCAATCCTTGTACGAAATCGCCCAGCGGCTCGAGCTCAGCAATGTGCTGCGCCTGGGCGAGGGCGAACTCAAAAGCGGCGGTTTCCGTCGGCCGTCCATCCTTGCCGACTCGGTCGAGGCGATCTTCGGCGCGATCTTTCTCGATTCCGGCTTCGACGCCGCATCCGAGGTGATCGCGCGGCTTTACAAGCCGGTGCTCGACCATGTCGATCCGCAGACCCTGGGCAAAGATGCCAAGACCTTGTTGCAGGAGAATTTGCAGGCCAAGCACATTCCCTTGCCGATCTATACCGTGATCGCCACCCGCGGCGCGGCGCATAGCCAGGAATTCGAGGTCGAATGCGCGGTGCCCAAGCTCGACATCCAAGTCAAAGGCGCGGGCGGCAGTCGCCGCGCCGCCGAGCAGGCGGCGGCACGTAAGGCCCTCGATGCCATCCAGGCCATCGCCCCCGCTTCGCCGCGCAAGTCGCGGGCAGCCAAGCCTTCCACGGCCGAGTGAACAGCGATGAGCGTCTCTGATACACCGCCGCGCGATGCCGGCGCCGGCGCTGGGTTTCGCACCGGCTTTGTCGCCATCGTCGGTCGCCCGAATGTCGGCAAATCGACGCTGACCAATGCGTTGGTCGGCCAGAAAGTCAGCATCACGGCCGACAAGGCCCAAACCACGCGGCATCGGATCCACGGCATTTTGAGTACGGCGGATGCCCAGTTCGTCTTCGTCGATACGCCGGGCTATCAGACCCGCCATGGCGGCGCGCTCAATCGCTCGATGAATCGCGCCGTCTTGTCGGCCTTGTCCGATGTCGATTGCATCGTCTGGGTGGTCGAGGCCTTGCGTTACGGCGCCGAGGATCGCCAGGTGCTGCAATTGCTGCCCAAGGAAACGCCGGTCGTCCTCGCGATCTCCAAGACCGATCTCGCGCAGCCGCGGGATCGGTTGCTGCCCTTCATCCAGAAGCTCGCGGCCGAGCGCGGGTTCGCGGCGGTGGTGCCGATCTCGGCGCGCCGCGGCCGACAGCTCGACGACCTGCTGGGCGAGATCCGCCGCCATCTGCCCGAGGGCGAGCCGATGTTCGACACCGAGGATTTCACCGATCGCAGCGTGCGCTTTCTGAGCGCCGAGACGATCCGCGAAAAGGTGTTCCGGCTGGTCGGTGACGAACTGCCTTATCGCAGCACGGTCCAGATCGACAAGTTCGAGGAAGGCGAGGGCCTGCAACGCATCTTCGCGACGGTCCTGGTCGACAGCGACAATCACAAGGCGATCCTGATCGGCGCCAACGGCGAGCGCATCAAGCGCATCGCCAGCGAGGCCCGGACCGACCTCGAGCGTCAGTTCGGCACCAAGGTCTATCTCGAACTCTGGGTCAAGGTGCGCAGCGGCTGGGCCGATACCGATGCGTCGGTGCGCGCCCATGGGCACGAATGAGGCGCGCATGCTCGCGCCCGAGACGCCTCGTCCGGTGAAGCGTTCCCGCGTCGGCGAAAGCCTGCGGGTGCACGACGAGCCGGCCTATATCCTGCATGCGACGCCGTATCGCGAGACCAGCCTGGTGCTGCAGGCGTTCACGCGTACGCATGGCCGCGTGCCCTTGGTCGCCAAGGGGGCGAAGCGGCCGACCTCGCAGTTGCGGCCGGTTCTTGTTTCGCTGCAACCCTTGCTGCTCAATTGGAGCGGCCGTGGCGAGGTGAAGACCCTGACCGCAGCGCATTGGGTCGGCGGGCAACCCATGCTCAAAGAGGCCGCCTTGCTTTGCGGCTTCTACATGAATGAGCTGTTGCTCAAACTCACCGCGCGCGAAGATCCGCATGAAGGTTTGTTCGACGCCTATGTGCGCGGGCTCGCCGAATTGGCGTCGGGCAGCACCCGGACCATCGTCTTGCGCCGGTTCGAGCACACCTTGTTGCGCGAGATCGGCCTGGGCATCGAACTCGATCGCTGCGCCGACGGCACGCCGGTCGAGGATCAGACCCAATACGTCTGCATTCCCGAATTCGGCGTGCGCCTCGCGCGTAGCGGTGACGGCCCGGACCTGCAACGTCTGCCGGGCCGGGTGCTGCGCGCGATCGAGCATGCCGATTATTCCGATCCCGCGACCGCCATCCAGGCCAAGCCGTTGATGCGAGGCCTGATGCACCATGCCTTGTCAGGGCGTTCCCTGGCGACGCGCCAACTTCTTCTGGACATCCACGCCCTATGATCGATCTCGGCGTCAACATCGACCACATCGCCACGGTGCGCAATGCGCGCGGCACCGCCTATCCCGATCCGATCCGCGCCGCCTTGCGCGCCGAAGAAGCGGGCGCGGATCTCATCACCTTGCATTTGCGCGAGGATCGCCGCCACATCCGCGATGCCGATGTGCGCGCCTTGCGTCCGCAATTGCGCACGCGCATGAACCTCGAATCGGCGGTCACGCCGGAGATGCTCGCGTTCGCCTGCGAAGTGCGCCCGCACGATGTCTGCCTGGTGCCGGAACGGCGCGAGGAACTCACGACCGAGGGCGGGCTTGACGTCGCCACCGGTTTTGAGCGCGTGCGCGACGCCGTCGCGCGCCTGGCCGATGCCGGCATACGGGTGTCTTTGTTCATCGACCCCGATGAGCGCCAGATCGACGCGGCGGCCCGGGCGGGCGCGCCGGTCGTCGAGATCCATACCGGCCGGTATGCCGATGCCCACGCAGCCGCCGAACAGGCGTCGGAGTTGGCGCGCATCGAACAGGCGGTGCGTTGGGGCGTGGCGCGCGGCTTGCGCGTCAATGCCGGGCATGGTCTGCATTACGAGAATGTCGGCGCGGTCGCGCGCCTGGACGGCTTGAGCGAGCTGAACATCGGACACGCCATCGTCGCGCAAGCCTTGTTCATCGGCTGGGAGGCCGCGATCCGCGACATGAAAGCGCTGATGACCCGGGCCTGGCTCGCCAGCCATGTACATGCGCAAGCGCAGGACCGGGCATGATCGCCGGTATCGGCACCGACATCATCGAGATCGCGCGCATCGAGGCGGCGTATGCGCGCCACGGCCGGCGTTTCGCCGAACGCATACTCGGGCCGCAGGAGCTGCGGAAGTTCGAGCGGCGGCTCGCCCGCGCCCAGTCGCGCGGGATGGCGTTTCTGGCAACCCGCTTCGCGGCCAAAGAAGCGTTTTCCAAGGCGGTCGGTCTCGGCATGCGCATGCCCATGTTCTGGCGCGCGGTTGAAATCATCAATGACCCGAGCGGCCGTCCGATCGTTTTGGCCCACGCCGGCATGGCGGCATTGATGACGGAACGCGGTTGGAGCGCTTCGGTGTCGGTGTCGGATGAGCGTTTGTTCGCGATCGCCTTCGTCGTGGTCGAGCAGAAACAGTAATTTTCATGGGTTTCGGCGCGCGCCAAGACGCCGGAGCGTTTTAAGCCCAAAAGCGGTCTTTTCACACGGCATCGGAACGAGTAAAGTCGGTCGATCCTAAAGCGCGCGGTCGACCCCGCGCGTCCGCACCTGTCATTTGCCGCCATGACGCCAACATCCTCCACCATTGCCTTCGGTCCGGTTTTGCTCGATGTCGAGGCGACCGAGTTGAACGATGCCGATCGCGCGCGCATCGCCCATCCGCTGACCGGCGGCGTCATCTTGTTCGCGCGCAATTTCGCATCGCGCGAGCAATTGAAAGCGCTGTGCGATGCGATCCATGCCTGCAAACCCGGCGTGCTGATCGCGGTGGACCATGAAGGCGGCCGGGTCCAGCGGTTTCGGTCCGATGGGTTCACCAGTCTGCCGCCGATGCGCAAGCTCGGTCAGCTCTGGGACGAAGACGAATCGGCCAGCAAGCTCAAGGCGCTGCGCGCCGCGACGGCGGTCGGCTTCGTGCTGGCGAGTGAATTGCGCGCTTGCGGCGTCGATTACAGCTTCGCTCCGGTGCTCGATCTCGATTGGGGCCGGTCCGGCGTCATCGGCGATCGCGCTTTCCATGCCGACCCGCGCACGGTCATGTTGCTGGCCAAGAGTGTCGCGCACGGCATGCTGTTGGCCGGCATGGCTTGTTGCGGCAAGCATTTCCCCGGCCATGGCCATGTGGCGGCCGATTCCCATCATGCCTTGCCGGTCGATGATCGGCCGCTCGACGCCATCTTGGCCGCCGATGCCGCGCCTTACGAATGGTTCGGGCTCGGCCTGTCGGCCGTGATGCCGGCCCATGTGGTTTATTCCAAGGTCGATCGCGCGCCGGCCGGCTTTTCGCCGATCTGGCTGCAACAGATCCTGCGGCTGCAGCTCGGATTCACCGGCGCCATCATCAGCGATGATCTGGCAATGGAAGGCGCGAAGGCGGCGGGTGGCGTGGTCGAGGCTGCGAAGGCGGCGCTCGATGCCGGTTGCGATGCGGTTTTGATCTGCAATCGCCCCGATCTGGCCGATCTGTTGCTCGATGGGTTGGTCTGGGCGGGTTCACCGGCGAGCCGGGAGCGTTTGCAGGCCTTGGCCGCAATGGGTGACGCTCCGGCCTGGGATGAATTGCATGCGAGCGATCGGTTCGCCGCAGCCTTCAAATTGCTCAAGGCGCTTTGAATCGCCCGTGCGACGGAGCCTTCAGCGCTGAAGGCTCCGGGGTGCCGGGCTGCCGGCACCGCGAATGCCGCCACCGTCTGGCGGCGTGATGATCACTTGACGCGGTTGCGGTATTCGTTGGTGCGGGTATCGATTTCGATCTTGTCGCCGATTTCCACGAACAAGGGCACCGGGATTTCGAATCCGGTCGCGATCTTGGCCGGCTTCATGACCTTGCCCGAGGTGTCGCCCTTGACGGCGGGTTCGGTGTAGGTCACTTCGCGCACGACCGTGGTCGGGATTTCGATCGAAATCGGGCGGCCTTCGTAGAACACGACTTCGGCGGGCAAGCCGTCTTCGAGATAGTTGAGCGCATCGCCCATCGACTCGGCTTCGATTTCGTACTGGTTGTACTCGGCGTCCATCCAGACGTACATCGGGTCGCCGAAATACGAATAGGTCACTTCCTTGCGTTCGAGCACCAGCAATTCGAACTTGTCGTCGGCCTTGTACACGGCTTCGGTGCCGGTGCCGGTGAGCAGGTTCTTGAGCTTCATCTTGACCACCGCGGCATTGCGGCCGGACTTGTTGTACTCGGCCTTCTGAACGACCATCGGGTCGTTGCCGACCATGATGACGTTGCCGGAGCGCAGTTCTTGAGCAATCTTCATGTTGTGCCTTGCAAAAAGGGCGTTCCGGTCCGCTCGCTGGTGATGGTTCCAGGGTCGAACTCCCGAGGGATCCGGAGAGTTGAGGAAAACTCGCTATTGTAGCCGGTCGGCAAGCAGCCGGCCCAGGTGCAAGGTCAAGTCCCCACGCGCCAGCAGACCGGTCTGCCATTTCCAGGCGTGCGCCTGCAAAACCGCCCAATGCGCGCGCACCGCGCGCCAGGCGGGCCCCAGATCGGCATGGCGGCCCTCATTCCAGGCTAGATTCAATGCGGCCCAGGCGCTGGCGGCAGCCGGATCGAGGGACTCGGTATAACGCGCAATGAAGGCGCGCAATTTGACCAGATGCGCATCGTCGGTTTGCGGGTAGATGTGCCAAAGGAAGACCCGCGCGGTGAGTTGCGCGCGAACGAAGGAGTCTTCACCGCGCACGATGACGAAGTCGCATGCGCGGAGCAGATCGTCGAAGGCGGTTTGCGCGACGAAATCGAAGCCGAGCACGGCGACCCGGCCGGATGCGCGGACCCCGGGCGGCGTGGCGGGGCGCGGAACCAGGCATTGCATGGCGACCGGCGCGTTTTCCCAGGCGTCGATCAGCGCATCGAACGCGGGTGTCGGATAACAAAAGGCGAGCGCGGTGAAAGCGACGTCTGGATCGGCTCCGATCGCGCGCAAACACCGATCCCGTATCGTCGGATCGGCTCGAAAGGCGGCTTCATCGTTTTCAACCGTGCCGCCGATCAGCACGCCGCCGCTGCGCGCCGTGAAACCCGGAAAGAAGAAGCGCTTGGTCAAGCCGAGCTGCGGATGGCGCGACGCCAGCCCATGGCATTCCTCGACCCAGGATTCGGCGCTCAGATATTCCAGGTTGATCCAATGCGGCACCGGTGAGCGTCGCGCCATCGCTTCCGCGTAGGCGGGCGGAATCTCGCAGGCGAAGGCTTCGATGACCACGTCGGCCGGCGCGTCGGGCGGCAGCGGGTCGGACCAGCGCGCAATGTCGATGCCTTCGGCGTGCTGGATGGCCAGACCGGGCCGCACTTGCGGCGCCAACCGCGCGAGCGTGTCCAGATCATCGATGATGATCCGCACGCGCCAGCCATATCGCAGGCGCAACTCCCTGACCAGGCGCCAGCACACGCCGGCATCGCCGAAATTGTCGATGACGCGGCAGAACACGTCGCAGCGCAGTCCGCGAAGCGCGGGGAGGGTGTCTGACATAATCGGCGAAGCTTAATGCACTCGCCCCGCCCACCTGTGCGCATGACCGACGCCCTTACGCCTTTCGACCCCGGCCCCATCTTGCGCGGGTTGCCGCATCTGCCCGGGGTCTACCGCTATTTCGACGCGGCCGGCAACGCGCTGTATGTGGGCAAGGCGCGCGACCTGAAACGGCGCGTGTCGAGCTATTTTCAGAAGACGCTGACCTCGGCGCGCATCGCCCTCATGGTCGAGCGCATCGCCCGCATCGAGACCACGGTCACGCGGTCCGAGGCCGAAGCGCTGCTGCTCGAAAACAACCTGATCAAGACCCTCGCGCCGCGCTACAACATCCTGTTTCGCGACGACAAGAGTTATCCGTTCTTGCGCGTGACCGGGCATGAGTTTCCGCGCCTGGCCTATTACCGCGGGGCCATCGATCGCAAGCATCAGTATTTCGGTCCTTATCCGAGCGCCTGGGCGGTCAAGCAGTCGATCCAGATACTGCAAAAGGTCTTCCGGCTGCGCACCTGCGACGACACGGTGTTCCGCAACCGCACCCGGCCGTGCCTGCTCTACCAGATCAAACGGTGCACCGCGCCGTGCGTGGGCAAGATCGGCGCCGAGGAATACGCCCGCGATGTGAACGAGGCGACGAGTTTCCTGCGCGGCCGGCACGACGAATTGATGGTCGAACTCGAACGCAGCATGCACGCGCTGGCGGGCGAGTTGCGCTTCGAGGAAGCCGCCGAAGTACGCAACAAGATCGCTGCTTTGTCGAAAGTGCTGCATCAGCAAAGCATGGAGGCCGCGTCCGATACCGACGCCGACATCGTCGCGGTGGTGATGGAAGGCGGTCGCGCCTGCGTGAACCTCGCGATGGTGCGCGGCGGGCGGCATCTGGGCGACAAACAATTGTTCCCCACCCATGTGGCCGACGCCGAAGGCGTGGCGGATGAACCGATCGCCCATGTGGTGCTGCGCGCGTTCCTGACGCAGCATTACGCGGACGGCTCGGCGCCACCGGTGCTCATCGTGAATCTCGATGCCGAGTTGGGCGATCTGATCGAGGCCATCACGCCCGAGGGCGGACGCCGCGTCACGGTCGTGCGTCAGCCGCAGGCCCAACGCCGGGCCTGGCTCGAACAATGCGAACGCAATGCGCGCATGGCCTTGGTGCGGCTGCTGAGCGAAGAAGGCTCGCAACAACAACGCACCCGCGAACTTGCGGATTTGCTCGGCCTCGAAGGCGAGGGCGGCGATCTGGCGCGGGTGCGCGTCGAATGCTTCGACATCAGCCATACCTCGGGCGAAGCGACCCAAGCATCGTGCGTGGTCTTCCACGACCATGCGATGCAATCGTCCGAGTATCGGCGCTACAACATCCATGACATCACGCCGGGCGACGATTACGCGGCGATGCGCCAGGTGCTCACCCGGCGCTACCAGCCGGTCAGCGAGGGCAACGGCAGCATGCCCGACGTGGTGCTCATCGACGGCGGCAAAGGGCAGGTCGAGATGGCGCGTCAAGTGTTCGAGGAGTTGGGGCTCGACATCGGCTTGATCGTGGGCGTCAAGAAAGGCGAAGGGCGCAAGGTCGGCCTCGAGGAACTCGTGTTCGTCGACGGGCGCGAGTCCTTGACGCTCGGGCGCGAAAGCGCGGCGCTGATGCTGGTCGCGCAAATCCGCGACGAAGCCCACCGGTTCGCGATCACGGGGATGCGCGCCAAGCGCGCCAAGGCGCGGCAAGGCTCGCAACTCGACGACCTCGAAGGCGTGGGGCCGCGCCGACGGCAACGCTTGCTGACGCGCTTCGGCGGATTGCGCGGCGTGCTCAATGCGAGCATCGACGAACTGGCCACCGTCGAAGGCATTTCGCGCACGCTGGCCGAACAGATCTATCGTCAACTGCATTGAACGCTCGGGCGCTCGGATAGAATCGCGCCATGCCGTTGAACCTGCCTATCTTGCTCACCTGGGCGCGCATCGTGCTGATTCCGATGTTCGTCGGGGTCTACTACCTGCCCGACGCCTGGATGCCCTTGGCGACGAAGAATCTGGTCGCGACGCTGTTCTTCATCGTGGCGGCGGTCACCGATTGGTTCGATGGCTACTTGGCGCGGCGCTGGAACCAAACCTCGCAATTCGGCGCCTTCCTCGATCCGGTGGCCGACAAACTCATGGTCACCGCCGCCTTGCTGGTGCTGCTCGAATTCCAGCGCGTCGAGGAATGGGTGGCGCTCATCATCATCGGTCGTGAAATCGCGATCTCGGCCTTGCGCGAATGGATGGCGCAGATCGGTGCCGGCAAGAGCGTCGCGGTGAGTTCGATCGGCAAGATCAAGACCGCCGCGCAGATGGTGGCCATTCCCTTGCTGCTGTTCAACGGCAGCCTGCTCGGCGTCATGCCCAGCGTGCGCATCGGCACTTGGCTCATCTATGTGGCGGCGGTGCTCACCGTCATCAGCATGTTGTATTACATGCGCCAGGCGTGGCCGCAAATCTCGGAGCGCTCGGCTTGACAAAGTCGTTTGGGCCGCTAGAATCGCGGTCTCGGTTTTACCGGTGCACGCGGGAATAGCTCAGTTGGTAGAGCGCAACCTTGCCAAGGTTGAGGTCGCGAGTTCGAGACTCGTTTCCCGCTCCAAGATTCAAAAAGGGAAGCCAGCGCTTCCCTTTTTCTTTGTATGCCGGCCGCAAGGTTCGGCCCTCCCCGCGGCGGGGTGGCAGAGTGGTCATGCAGCGGCCTGCAAAGCCGTGTACATCGGTTCGATTCCGGTCTCCGCCTCCAACAACTTCCCCTTTACGCAGTGCGCGTCGATGCGCGATGCTCAACGCGGCTTGAGGTTTTCAGCCAGCGTCAGCAAGGCGTCGACTTGCGCTTCGACGCGCAAGCGCGGTTCGCGCTCCAGCGGCCGTAGCCAAAGGTCCGGAATCGCCCGCTCGCCATACAAGGCGCCGGCCAGCATGCCGACGATCGCGCCATTGGTGTCGGCATCGCCGCCTTCATTGACCGTTTGCACCAAGCATTGCTCGAAGCTGGTGGTGTTGAAGAAGTAATTCAGCACGGTCTGCATGGTGTCGACCACATAACCGCTGGCCCGATGCGGGTAGGGGACGTAGCGGAATTTCGGCATCCGCGTGACCAGATCATCGGCGATCGTTTTGCAGGCCGTCAGCCCTTCACCGCGCAATAGCGCGCGCGTCATGCGGGCGAGAGCGAGCGTGGCTTCGTCCGACAGCGGATGGTTGTGCGTGATGTGCCCTTGTTCGAGGGTGTAGCGAACCAGATCGGCTTCGGAATGCACCGTGTACAGCACCACGGCCAGATTGCGCATGGCGACGCCGTTGCCGGCCGCGCCTTCTTCATACGGCACTTCGAGCGCGCCCTGATGCATGAAATTCACGATGCCGCGCCGGCAGGTGTGGCCGATATCGATGGGTTTGCTGCGCATCCAGGCCAGAAAGTGTTCGGCGACGGTGCGCAAATCCCAGCCTTGCGCCTGCACGATGGCATCGCCAAGCGCCAGCGACATCTGGGTGTCGTCGGTGATCTGGCCCGGCCGCACGCGCAACCAGCCGCCGCCGGTCATGCGCCGATGCACACCGTGGGCCGCGGCGATTTCCGAGCGCGTCATGAACTCGACCGGCGCGCCGAGCGCGTCGCCGACCGCAAGGCCGAGGTAAGCGCCGCGCGCGCGTTCGCGCAAGCTGAGGGGCTGGTCGTGGTCGATCACGTCAAGCTCAGAAATACACCAATTTGACCCGGTAGTCGCCGCCGATCACGAGGAATTCGCCTTCGCCTTTGAGGACCGCGCCGGGCAACAAGGCGCTCAAGGCGAGGATTTTCACGATCGGGATGCGGGCCTCGATGATCGTGTCGCCGAACTGACCGGCCACGTCGCGATCATGGGTGAAGGACACCAGGTTGTTGGTGCGCATCACGGCCTCGCGTTTGGCGGTGCGTTCGAGGATCGGGTGCTCGTCGAAACTGTTCACCCCGCGATAGAGCGTCAGATGCTGCACGCCCGGATAGAAATGTCTGGCGAGCATCCATTGGCAGTATTCGTACAACAACTCCAGTTGCAGATGGATGGAGTTATTGTGAAAGCGCGCCGACATCTTCTCTTCGGTATAGACCATCCAGGCTTCGGAGGGGTAGCGCCCGAGCGGTTGCTTGTGGAAATTCGGCAGCAGGCCGAAACGGCTTTCGACCCAACCCTTGAGGACCGCGCCTTCCGGCCCGTTGGAATCGTGCCCCCAGCCTTGCAATAGGCGCAAGTAACTCGAACGAAAGCGCCGTCGCCCGTTCGCATCGACGATGCTCATCCCATCGAGCCCGAACAGCGTGTTCATGTAGTTCTGGAAAGCCTCGGCGGCTTCTTCGGCGCTGGTGGCATCGCCGAGCATGCGGAACAACACCGGGTTGGTCTCATGGACGCCGCTGATGCAGAGCGCCTGCGGATGCTCGTTGAACACGACGCTGGCGAGCACGGCCGTAGGAATGCCGATGCGGTTGGTGCTATGGCCCACCGGCACGGCGGCGATGTCGGGCGGGGCGGTGTCGTTGCGATCCATGGCTGCCTTCTAGCACGACTTTGCCCTGACACGAATGGGCCAGCGCAAACCGCGGCGAGCCCACCGCGCCCACGGTGCGCGCGGATAGAATCGCGCAGGCGCCCGGATGGTGAAACAGGTAGACACAGCGGACTTAAAATCCGCGGCTTGTGAAAGCGAGCGTGCGAGTTCGATTCTCGCTCCGGGCACCAATCGGTGCTCGCGCCGTTTGACTGTGGTTGCAGTTCCCTAGTCCACGCTCCTACAATCGTCGGCTTCAACGGCCTGACCCGCGCTGGCGGCACCTTCAACCATGGACAAGTTCGAGCTGATCGACAAGTTTCGCGATGCGATCGATCGCGCGAGCCAGTCGGTCGAAGCGCTCGCCTTGCCGCGCTGGAGTCCCGACAACTGGTATCAACTCGCGGCCTTGTGCGAGCCCTGCGAGGTCGAAGCGGGCGAGGCGGTCATCACCAGCGGCAGCAGCGAACGGACGCTGTGCATGGTCGTCGAAGGCAGCGTCGAAGTCGCCTACGTGGTGCGGCAAAGCCTCACCGTTTCGATCCTCAGCCATGTCGGGCCCGGGTCGGTCGTGGGCGAACAGGCGTTCTTCGATTCCGCGCCGCGCTCGGCCAACGTTTGGGCGGTCGAGCACAGCGTGTTGTTGAAGATCGATTTGCGCACTTTCGAGCGGTTCGCCGAGTCGAATCCACGACTGGGCTACGAGATGGTCTTTGCGCTCGGCCGCATCCTTGCGCAGCGCTTGCGCACCACCACCGCCAAGGTCGCCGCCTGAACGCGCGGCCCGGTCGGGCCGACCGATATAATCCGGCCCCGTCGGTTGTGCCGTTCGCGGCCCTCGGCATGTGTTTCACCAGGAAGGTTGGCAGAGCGGTTTAATGCACCGGTCTTGAAAACCGGCGACGTCGCAAGGCGTCCGTGAGTTCGAATCTCACACCTTCCGCCATCCGTTGGAGTGACCATCGCATGAAGTCCAAAGTCGCCGCGGTCAGGCGGCGCGCGCTGGTCCGTGCCGCCGCCGCTGTGCCCTTGCTTCCATTCGCCGCGCGCGCGATCGCGCGGCCGGTCATCCAACGTGAGCCGGGCCAAAAGTTGCGCGTGGGCTTCGTCTATGTGAGTCCGGTGTCGCAGGCCGGCTGGTCCACCCAGCATGAGCGCGGGCGCCGCGCCATGCAAAGCGCCCTGGCCGATCAGGTCGATTCGCGTTACGTCGAGAATGTGCCCGAAGGGACCGATGCCGAGCGTGTGATTCGCGATCTGGCGGCCCAGGGTTATCAAGTGATTTTCACGCCGAGTTTCGGCTACATGAACTCGACCTTGCGGGTGGCCGAGGAATTTCCGAATACGATCTTCGAGCACGGCACCGGCTACCGCACGGCGGTCAATGTCGGCAATTACAACGCCCGCTATTACGAAGGCCGGTATCTGGCCGGTGTGATCGCCGGTCTGCGCACGAAGACCCACCGCGCGGGCTATGTTGCCGCGTTTCCGATCCCCGAAGTGCTCCAGGGCATCAATGCCTTCACGCGCGGCGCGCGCAGCGTGAATCCGAAGTTCGAGACCGCGGTGATCTGGACCAGCGCCTGGCACGATCCGGGGCGTGAGCGCGACGCCGGCAATACGCTCGCCGACCAGGGCGCCGACGTGCTGACCCACCATACCGACACCACGGCGGTGGTGCAGCTCGCCGAAGCGCGCAAGCTGATGGCGGTGGCCTATTGTTCCGACATGTCGTCCTTCGGGCCGAGCGCGCAATTGGTGGCGGTCACCCATCAATGGGGCGGCTATTACACGCGGACCGTGCAAAGCGCGCTCGATGGCCGTTGGACTTCGGCAAGCACGCTCGGCGGTTTGCGCGAGGGCATGATCGAGTTGCAGGGGTTTCAGTCCGGACTCGGCCGCGAAGTGCGCGAGCTGGTCGAGGCGCGGCGGCGCGACATCGTCGCGGGGCGTTTGCATCCGTTCATGGGCGCGGTGCGCAGCAATGCCGGCCGATTGGTCCAGACCCAGGGCAGCATGGACGACGCGACCCTGGCGCGGATGAATTACTTGGTCGAAGGCGTGTTGGGCAAGATCGCGGCGGGCGCCGATTGAGCCGCTTCCTGTTCGGCCTCGTAGTAATACTGCGCCGAAAGGATGATGCTGGTCAGGCAGATCGTCGTGCCGACCAGCAGCACGACGATCGCGAGCAGCACGCAATTCCAGCCGTTCTGGCTCGCCAAGGCTGACCGGGCGTTGTGGCGCGCATCCCAGCGCGCATCTTCGGTCACGGCGATCGCCATCGATTGCGCGAACCCGATCCAGACCGGCAGCAAGGCCGGCACCAGGATCCAGAAATGGCGCTTGCTGCCCAGCAAGGCGAACACCGCCATGCCGCCGATGAGCCAAAGCGGATAAATCCACCAGCGCGCGTCGCCAACGTAACGACGATGCAGCCCCAGGCCGCCGACGATGAACGCGAGCAAGGCGGCGACGAATTTGTGTCGATGCGGGGCGGGCATGCAGGGCGCAGTCGGTTGGCGGTCGGAGCATCGGCGGATCGGTGCGATCATTCTGGCATGCAAGCGAACCTTTGGCGCGCGCATGACTCCATGACCCATGGCCCGATGGCCGGCCTTTTCTGCGAGCACGCCCGATGAGCATGACTTCCCCGCGCGAAACCCTGATGCAAGCCTGGCGGATGCTGGCGCGCGACTGGCGCGGCGGCGAATTGCAGCTGCTGGTCGGCGCACTGGCGATCGCGGTCGCGGCGGTCACCTCGGTCGGATTCTTCGTCGAGCGGCTGCAAGCCGGCTTCGAGCGCGACGCGGCGCAATTGCTGGGCGGCGACCTGGTGATCTCGGCCGATCAGCCCATGAGCGCGGCTTATCGCGAACAAGCGCGCACGCGCGGTCTGCGGACCACCGAAAGCGCGCAGTTTCCTTCGATGGCGATGCAAGCCGATGCGAAGGCGCCGGCCGAACCCAATGCGCAACTGGTGTCGCTCAAGGCGGTTGACGAGTCCTACCCCTTGCGCGGCGCGATCCGGGTCGCCGAGACGCGCGGCGCGGCCGATCATCCCGCGATCGGCATCCCGGCGCCGGGCACGGTCTGGATCGACGAACAATTGCTGGCGGCGCTGGATGTGCCGCTCGGCGGCGAACTGCTGCTTGGCGAGCGCCGGTTCCGGGTGGCGGCCTTGGTCACCCTCGAAGCCGATCGCGGCGCCGGCTTCATGAATCTGGCTCCGCGCGTGATGATGCGGCTCGACGATCTGGCGGCCACAGGCTTGCTGCAACCGGGCGCCCGGGTCGGCTACCGGCTCATGGTCGCCGGTGACGGCGGCGCGGTGGCGTCTTACCGGCGCTGGCTGGAGCCGCAACTCGCGCGCGGACAGCGCATCGAAAGCGTGAAGGGCGGCAGCACGGCCGACGAGCGTCCGCAATCGCAACAGACCTTGGGCCGTGCGCAATCCTTCATGTCGTTGGTCGCCCTGATGACCGTGATGCTCGCCGCGGTCGCGGTCGCGCTCGCGGCGCGGCGTTTCGTCCAGCGTCATATCGATACCTGCGCCGTCTTGCGCTGCCTGGGCAGTCCGTCGCAACAGATCACCGCGGTGTTCACGCTCGAATTCATCGCGATCGGTCTGTTCGCGAGCCTGTTCGGCGCCTTGATCGGCTTCGTGGGGCATTTCGTGCTGCTGAGTTGGCTCGGCAAGTTCGCGGGCGTCGAATTGCCGGCCGCCGGTGGCTTGCCGGCCTTGCGCGGCGTGGTGACGGGCATGGTCTTGTTGATCGGCTTCGCGCTGCCGCCCTTGCTGCAATTGCGCCGTGTGCCGCCGTTGCGGGTGCTGCGGCGCGAACTCGGCCCACCCGAGGTGTCGGTCTATCTGACTTACGGATTGGGGGCCGCCGCGTTCGCCGCGTTGTTGCTCTGGTTCTCGGGCGATCCAGTGTTGGGCGCGCTGGCGGGCGCGGGGTTTCTGGTCGCGGTCGGGATCGATGCGGCGGTGGTTTATGGCGTGCTGCGTTTGCTGGGTCGCTGGCGCGAGCGCATCGCGCGCGGGTCCATCGTGCTGCGGTTCGCGCTGGCCGGGACCGTCCGCCGTGCGGCGTCCACCGTGGTGCAGGTGGTGGCGATCGCGATCGGACTCATGGCCTTGTTGTTGTTGACCATCACCCGGGCCGATCTGATCGAAGGCTGGCGCAGTGCGGCCGGGCCCGATGCGCCGAACCGATTCGTGCTCAATCTGCAACCCGAACAGCGGCAGGCTTTCAATGCGGCGCTGGCGCGCGATGGATTGCCCCAGCAACCCCTGTGGCCCATGGTGCGCGGCCGGCTGGTCGCCATCAACGACCGGCCGATCGCGCTCGATGATTACGACGGGCGCGCCAAACGGCTGGTCGACCGGGAGTTCAATCTGAGCTACATGACCGAGGCCCCCGCGCACAACAAGATCGTCGAAGGGCGCTGGTTTGCACCCGACGCCAAGGAAGTGTCGGTCGAGGCCGGGCTCATGAAGACCCTCGATCTGAAGCTTGGCGATGTGTTGCGCTTCGACATCGCGGGCAATGCGGTCGAAGGCCGGATCACCAGCGTGCGCGAGCTGCAATGGAATTCCATGCGGGTGAATTTCTTCGTGATCTTCCCGCCGGCCCTGCTCGAATCGATGCAGCAGAATTTCATCACCAGTTTCCAGATGCCGGCTGGCCACGACATCGGGCCGAAGCTGTTGGCCGAGTTTCCCAATCTCACGATCGTCGACACCGGCAGCCTGATGAACCAGATCCAGCATGTGATCGACCAGGTCGTGGCCGCGGTGCAATTCCTGTTCGGATTCGCGGTTGCCGCCGGCGTGCTCGTGCTGTACGCCGCGTTGGCCGCCACGCGCGACGAACGGGTCCGCGAATCGGCCCTGCTGCGCGCGCTCGGGGCCACCAGCGCGCAATTGTCGCGCGCGCGCTGGCTTGAATTCGGCTTGCTGGGCCTGCTGTCCGGGCTGCTGGCGGCTGGCGGGGCGAGTGCGGTCGGGTTTGTGATCGCGCGGACCGCCTTTGAATTCACCTTGATGCCCGATCTGGGCATCTTCGTGATTGGCGGGGTCGCGGGGATGGGCTTGTCGTTGTTCGCCGCTTGGCTTGGTCTGCGCACCGTGCTGCGTCAGCCACCCTTGCTCTCCTTGCGCGAGGCCTGACACCCGGCGGTGGCTAAAATGCGGGCATGAGCGAATCCAGTACGAACAAATCGGGTCCCGGCGATGCAAGCACCGGAGCGCCGGGTACGGCGGCAAACCTGCCCACCGCCTTTGAGCTGATTGGTGGAGCTGACGGCGTGAAAGCGCTGGTGACCCGGTTCTACGACCTCATGGACCTGGAGCCAGCTTACGGTCATTTGCGCGGTTTGCATGGCAGCACCCTCGATGGCGCGCGCCAGAAGCTCGTGCTCTTCCTTTCCGGCTGGCTGGGGGGGCCGGACTTGTATGTCCAGCAATATGGGCATCCGCGGCTACGGGCGCGCCATCTGCCTTTTCCGATCGGCGTTCGCGAACGCGACGACTGGCTCGCCTGCATGCATCAGGCGATGGACGAGTTGCGTCTGGCGCCGGATTTGCGCCTGCGCCTCGACCAAGCTTTCGCCAAGACCGCGGACTGGATGCGTAACCAATCGGGTTGACGCAAAGTCGTCACGGCGGCGCAGCATTGACCGAATAGCCTGGATTCCTCCCGGTTATTCTCGGTTTGGATATGCGGCGGTGCGGCATAGTGCGGCTTATCCACCCATGAGGGCGCACATGATCCAAATGAATTCACATCCCCTGGCCGGAAAACGCGGCCTGGTGCTCGGTATCGCGAACGAACATTCGATCGCCTACGGTTGCGCGGAAGCCTTCCGCGCACTGGGAGCCGAGGTGGCAGTCACCTTCTTGAATGACAAGGCCAAGCCGTACGTCGAGCCGTTGGCCAAAACCCTGGCGGCGCCGATCTTCATGCCTTGCGACGTCAGCCGTGAAGGCGAACTCGAGGCCGTGTTCGAGCGCATCGGCAGTGAATGGGGCCAACTCGATTTTGCGCTGCACTCGATCGCTTTCGCGCCACGCGACGATCTGCACGGCCGGCTGGTGGACTGCTCCCGCGATGGCTTTCTGACCGCGATGGACATTTCCTGCCACTCGTTCATCCGCATGGCGCGGCTGGCCGAGCCCCTGATGACCAAGGGGGGCGCTTTGTTCACGATGAGCTATATCGGCGCGGAGAAAGTGATCGAGAACTACAACCTGATGGGCCCGGTCAAAGCGGCGCTCGAAGGTTCGGTGCGCTATCTCGCGCACGAACTGGGCCCCCGCAAGATCCGTGTCCATGCGATTTCGCCGGGCCCCCTGATGACGCGCGCCGCCTCGGGCATTGCGAAGTTCGATGAACTGATGGACCACACCGCCAAGCGCATGCCGATGCATGACGAGGTGACCATCAGCGATGTGGGCATGACGACCGCCTATCTGGCGACCGATTACGCGCGCTCGATGACCGGCGGCACGGTCTATGTCGACGGCGGCTACCACATCGAAGGCTGACCCCGCGGTTCGGTTACTCCCTCAACTCCAACAAGACGAAGGAAGCACGGTCATGGATAGCAGGACCTCACGCGAAACCGCCATCCGGGCGGCGTCGGCGCAAGCACCGGATCCGGCCGGGGATCTCGATCGCACCTCGCGCGCCCAATTGGCGCGCGCCACTTCCGGCATCTCGCAGATCGGTACGCATCTGGCATTCGCCGATTGGATGGCGCACCTGGCGATCTCGCCGGGCAAGCAGATGTCGCTCGCGCTCGGCATGGCCGACGCGGTGCAAAAGGCCTCGCAATCGGCGCTCGAAGCCGCGACCGGTCTGGTGACCCGTCAACCGGTGTCGGAGGCCGCGCCGCCGCATGCCAAGGACCGGCGCTTCAAGGCGCCCGATTGGTCGCAATGGCCGTACAACCTGATCGCTGACCAGTTCGTGAGCACCGAGCAGCAATGGGCCAAGGCCACCACCGGCGTGGTCGGCGTTTCGGAGAAGAACGAACGCATCGTGACCAGCATGGTCCGGCTCTGGCTCGACATCTTCTCGCCGTCGAACGTGCCCTGGCTCAATCCGGAAGTGATCGCGCTGACCAAGCGCGAAGGCGGCCAGAATTTCGTGCGCGGCGCGAAGTTCTGGTTCGAGGACATGCAAAAGATGATGCACCCGGCCGACCAAGCCGATCCGACCAGCTACAAGGTTGGCGAGCAAGTCGCCGTCACGCCGGGCAAGGTGGTGTATCGCAACGATCTGATCGAGTTGATCCAGTATTCGCCGACCACCGAAACGGTGTGCGCCGAACCGGTGCTGATCGTGCCGGCCTGGATCATGAAGTACTACATCCTCGATCTGTCGCCGCACAACTCGATGGTCAAATACCTCGTCGATCAAGGGCACACCGTGTTCATGATCTCGTGGAAAAACCCGACCGCCGAGGATCGCGAGCTCGGCATGGAAGACTACCGTCGCGACGGCGTCATGGCCGCGATCGATGTGGTGTCGAGCATCGTGCCCAAGAAGAAGATCCATGCCGCCGGTTATTGCCTGGGCGGCACCATGCTCTCGATCGCCGCCGCGACCATGGGGCGCGAGCATGATGACCGTCTGGCGTCGGTCACGTTGTTCGCGGCCCAGACCGATTTCAGCGAAGCCGGCGACCTGATGCTGTTCATCACCGAGAGCGAAGTCGCGATGCTCGAAGCGATGATGTGGGAACACGGCGTGCTCGATTCGACCCAGATGGCCGGCGCATTCCAGATTCTGCGTGCCAACGAACTGATCTGGTCGCGGATCATCAAGGAATACATGATGGGCCGCCGCGACGATCCGAACGATCTGATGTCGTGGAACTCGGACGCGACCCGCATGCCGTATCGCATGCATGCCGAGTACCTGACCAAGCTCTTCCTGCGCAATTCGCTGGCGCGCGGCCATTACGAAATCGAAGGCAAGCCGATCTGGCTCAATGACATCCGTCTGCCGTACTTCGTGGTCGGCACCGCGACCGACCATGTGGCGCCCTGGAAGTCGGTCTACAAGGCGCATCTGTCGCCCAACGAAGTGACCTTTGTGCTGACTTCGGGCGGCCACAACGCCGGCATCGTCAGCGAACCAGGCCATCCGCATCGCCAGTTCCAAGTCCTGACCCGATCGGCGGGCGGCGATTATGTCGACCCGGATACCTGGGCTCAACTCGCGCCGATCCACGAAGGTTCGTGGTGGCCGATGTGGCATGAATGGCTGGCCGCGCGTTCGTCGGCCATGGTCAAGCCGCCGCGCATGGGCTTGCCCAAGGGCGAGAAGAACCTGCCCGACGCCCCCGGCGAGTACGTGTTCCAGCACTGACCGCCGCCGCGCTGTCGGTTTGCGGGCCCAACCGTCTTGGCGGTTGGGCCCGTTGCTTTGGGACGGCTAGAATCGGCCCATGCCCGATCACGCTCTCACCATCGCCGTCCTGATCGCACTTGCGATCGTGCTCGTCTTGCAATGCGTACTGCTCGTGCGCGGCCGTGGCGATGCCGCCGCGCAGACGGCCGGACGCTTCGACGGCCTGGACCGCGCCCAGGAACGCACCGAGCGCGAATTGCGCGAGGCCATCGCCCAGAACGCCCAGGCCCAGCGGACCGAACTCGCCGGGCATCTGGTGAACTTCCAGCAGACGCTCGCGGCCCAGGTGACGAGCGTGGCCACCCAGCAGAACAACCAGATCGACAGTTTCGCGCAGACCCTCGCGCGCTTCGGCGAACAACAGCAATTGCGCATCCGCGAACTGACCGAGGCCAACGAAAGGCGTTTGGCCGAAATCCGAGCGACCCTCGAACAAAAGATCCGTGAACTGCAATCCGACAACGCCAAGAAGCTCGACGAAATGCGCAGTACAGTCGACGAGAAACTGCATGCGACGCTCGAACAGCGCCTGGGCGAGTCGTTCAAACTCGTCAGCGAGCGGCTCGAAGCGGTGCAGCGCGGCCTGGGCGAGATGCAATCGCTGGCCCAGGGCGTGGGGGATCTCAAGCGCGTGCTGACCAATGTCAAGACGCGCGGCACCTTCGGCGAAGTCCAGCTTGCCGCCTTGCTCGAAGATCTGCTGACCGCCGATCAATACGCGACCAATGTCGCAACCCGGCCCAATGCGCGCGAGATGGTGGAGTTTGCGATCCGCCTCCCGGGCCAAGGGCAGGGCGCCGATGCGCGCACGGTCTGGCTGCCGATCGACGCGAAATTTCCGGTCGAGGATTACGAACGGCTGCTTGCGGCGCAGGACGCGGCCGATGCGGGCGGCGTCGAAGCGGCCGCCAAGGCGCTCGAAACCCGCATCCGGCTCGAAGCCCGGACCATCGCCGAGAA
>JADHEF010000220.1_pt1 | contig 68319 bp, 61 predicted proteins | sample 8952391 | NCBI WGS metagenome assembly JADHEF01 (sample SAMN16124439, study PRJNA663245) | bioreactor sludge metagenome | isolation source: sludge (nitrite) | place: India:Bengaluru | collected 2019-02-28
CGAAACAAACGTAGGAGCGAGCGCAGCTCGCGATGCGCCGCGCGGGCGGCGCTCGATCTCACAGGCGCTGCATATCTTCTGACAAACACCTGCCAGCCCTGATGCGATCTCTGTGTGTGTGTGGCTTGCCGGCTATGGGCGGCAAAGCCGCCCCGGCGATATCAGCCGCGCTCAGGCTGGAAACGCACCACAAAGCCCTTCAGGCTGTTCTGGCGGTTGACCGCATCGCGCACGCGCTCGGCCTCGGCGCGCTCGATCAATGGCCCCACATACACCCGGTTCATGCCGCCGGCCGAACGGATATAGGCGTTGTAACCCTGGCTACGCAAGGTTTGCTGCAGCTTCTCGGCACCGGCGCGGTTGGACAGGCTGGCCAGCTGGATCGACCAGCTGACCGGCAGCCCGTTGACGTCGATCTTCGATGGCGCAGCCTGGGCCGGCGTCGCTGCAGGTTTGGTTTCGACCTTGGCCGCCGGTGCGGCGGCCTGCGGCTTGGCCGGCTGGGCCTGTGCCTGGGTCTGCGGCGAGGCCGTGATCGGCTGGCTGGGCGTGCTGGCAGGGGCAGTCGACTCGTCGACCACCACCGGCGCCGACTGCGGTGCTTCAGGAACTTCCTGCGGCTGCGGCACGGTCACCGGGTCTACCTTCACTTCCGGCAGGCTGGGCATGGCAGGTGCCTGCGGGGCTTCGACGCGCACCTGGCGCATCTCGTCCTCGCGGGTGAACAGCATCGGCAGGAAGATCACCGCCAGTGCCACCAGCACCAGCGCACCGACCATGCGCTGTTTCATCCCTTTATTCAGCACTGCCATCTACTCAACCCTCCTGGGCATGCCGCTCCAGCCACGCCAGGGCCTGGGCGACACAGAAAAACGAACCGAACAGCACGATCTGGTCATCTGCCGTTGCCTGCGCGCATTGCCCTTCGAGGGCCGCGTCGACTCCGGCATAAGACTTCACCGCCGCGCCAAGGTTCGTCAAGGCGTCGGCCAACTCGGCAGCCGGCCGGCTGCGCGGGGTGTCCAGCGGGGCCACGGCCCAGTCATCGATCAGCCCGTGCAGCGGCGCGACCACGCCTGCCAGGTCCTTGTCGGCGAGCAGGCCGAATACCGCCAGCCGGCACCCCTTCAGCGGCCGGCTCGCCAGGCGCCGGGCCAGGTACTGCGCCGCATGCGGGTTGTGCCCGACATCCAGCAGCAGCTCCACCGGCCGGCCCTGCCAGACCAGCTGGCGACGGTCTAGACGCCCGGTAATCCGGGTATCCAGCAACGCCTGGCGCACCTGCGCGGCATCCCACGGCAGGCCCATCAACAGGTACGCCTGCAGGGCCAGCGCGGCGTTTTCCATCGGCAGGTCGAGCAACGGCAGGCCGTTCAGCTCAACGGGCGCGCCATCGGCTGCAGTGCCACGCCAGTTCCAGCCGTTTTCGGCGCTTGCCAGGTCAAAGTCACGGCCGCGCAGGAACAGTGGCGCTGCCAGTTCGGCGGCTTTGTCCAGCAGCGGTTGTGGCGGGTCGAGATCGCCGCACAGGGCCGGTTTGCCCGGGCGGAAGATACCGGCCTTTTCAAAGGCCACCTGCTCGCGGGTGTCGCCCAGGTAATCGACATGGTCGACGCCGATACTGGTCACCAGGGCCAGGTCGGCATCCACCACGTTCACGGTGTCCAGGCGCCCGCCAAGACCCACTTCCAGCACCACGGCATCGAGCTGCGACTGGTGGAACAACCAGAACGCAGCCAGCGTGCCCATTTCGAAGTAGGTCAGGGAAATATCGCCCCGCGCCGCCTCCACGGCGGCGAAGGCTTCGCACAGGCACTCATCGCTGGCCTCCAGGCCATCGATCAGCACCCGCTCGTTGTAGCGCAACAAGTGCGGCGAGCTGTACACGCCGACCTTGAGCCCCTGGGCGCGCAGCAACGAGGCCACGAAGGCGCAGGTCGAACCCTTGCCGTTGGTGCCGGTCACGGTCACCACGCGTGGCGCCAGCTTACCCAGCGCCAGCCGGGCAAGTACCTGCTGCGACCGCTCCAGGCCCATGTCGATGGCCGAGGGGTGCAACTGCTCGAGGTAGGCGAGCCATTCGCCCAGGGATCGTTGTTTCATCACGCGACGGCAGCCGCCTCACGCGCTTGCTCGGGGGTTTCCTGGCCAGTCATCTGCGCCAGCAGGCGAGCCAGGCGCGGGCGCAGTTCGCCACGGGAGATGATCAGGTCGATGGCGCCGTGCTCCAGCAGGAACTCGCTACGCTGGAAGCCTTCCGGCAGCTTTTCGCGTACGGTCTGTTCGATCACGCGCGGGCCGGCGAAGCCGATCAGCGCCTTCGGTTCGCCGACGATGACGTCGCCGAGCATGGCCAGGCTGGCGGACACACCGCCGTAGACCGGGTCGGTCAGCACCGAGATGAACGGAATGCCTTCTTCGCGCAGGCGCGCCAGCACCGCCGAGGTCTTGGCCATCTGCATCAGCGAGATCAGCGCCTCTTGCATGCGCGCACCGCCGGAAGCGGAGAAGCAGACCATTGGGCAACGGTGCTCCAGGGCGTAGTTGGCAGCGCGGACGAAGCGCTCACCGACGATGGCGCCCATGGAACCGCCCATGAACGAGAACTCGAAGGCACTGACCACGATCGGCATGCCCATCAGGGTACCGCTCATGGAGATCAGCGCGTCTTTTTCGCCGGTCTGCTTCTGCGCGCCGGTGAGGCGGTCCTTGTACTTCTTGCTATCGCGGAATTTCAGGCGGTCGACCGGCTCGAGGTCGGCACCCAGTTCGGCACGGCCTTCGGCGTCGAGGAAGATGTCGATGCGCGCGCGTGCGCCGATGCGCATGTGATGGTTGCACTTGGGGCAGACATCGAGGGTTTTTTCCAGCTCCGGGCGATACAGCACGGCCTCGCAGGACGGGCACTTGTGCCACAGGCCTTCAGGCACCGAGCTCTTTTTCACCTCGGAACGCATGATCGAAGGGATCAGTTTGTCGACTAACCAGTTGCTCATGCTTTTTTTCTCCAGTATTGGCAGGCGCGGCCGTTATCGTCGGCCTGCCCTGCCCTTGAGCTCAAAATCTGTTACGAAACGATGATGGACCGGCCGCCGGGGCTTCCAGCGCGCCACTCCACCGCTAATGCGTTGTGTTGCCGCCACCATGGGTGCGGCTGCCCGGCAGGGCTGCGAATGCTATGGACGATGGCGCGCAGCCAGCCGTCACATCTGCCATCACGCCTGCCTCACCGCCTGCATGAAGGCTTCGATCTTCGCGGCGTCCTTGATGCCCTTGGCCTGCTCGACCCCACCGCTGACATCCACCGCATAGGGCCGTACCTGGGCGATGGCCTGGCCGACGTTGGCCGCCGAAAGCCCACCGGCAAGAATGATCGGTTTGCTCAGCCGCGCCGGTACCAGGGACCAGTCGAACGCCTCGCCGGTTCCCCCAGGCACACCCGCCACATAGGTATCGAGCAGGATGCCGCGAGCGCCGGCATAGCGCTGGCAGGCTGCCTCGAGGTCATCGCCCGGGCGCACCCGCAGGGCTTTGATCCAGGGGCGGTGGTAACCCTCGCAGTCCTCCGGGGCTTCATCGCCGTGGAACTGTAGCAGGTCCAGTGGAACCACTTCGAGGATCTCGTTCAATTCGCACCGCGAGGCATTGACGAACAGCCCCACCGTGGTCACGAACGGCGGCAGTTCAGCAATGATTGCCCGCGCCTGGCGCACGTCCACTGCGCGTGGGCTTTTGGCATAAAAGACGAAACCGATGGCATCGGCCCCGGCCTCGACAGCAGCCAACGCGTCTTCGATGCGGGTAATCCCGCAGATCTTGCTGCGAACATAGCTCATGAAACGCGAACCCTGATGATAACGGTCAAAGGCCGGATGTTAGCAAATGGCTTTTCGCCCGTCAGTCCGCCAACCCTTCATAACCGCTTAAAAAGTGTGGGCCAATGTAACGCCTGGGCAGGGTGAATGTGTCGGGGTACTCCACCTGCACCAGGTACAGCCCATAGGGATGGGCGGTTACCCCGCCTTCGCGGCGGTCACGCCCTTCCAGCACCTCACGCGCCCAGCTTACCGGGCGTTCGCCGCTACCGATGGCCATCAACACGCCGGCAATGTTGCGCACCATGTGGTGCAGGAAGGCGGTGGCGCGCACGTCCAGCACGATCATCTGGCCATGGCGGGTAACCCGCAGGTGGTAGATGTGCTTGATCGGCGACTTGGCCTGGCACTGGCTGGCGCGGAAGGCGCTGAAATCGTGCGTGCCGAGCAGCGACTGTGCCGCCTGGGCCATTCGCTCGACGTCGAGCGGGCGGTGGTTCCAGGTCACCTCCTCGGCCAGGTGCGCCGGGCGGATCGGGTCGTTGTAGATGACATAGCGGTAGCGCCGGGCGCATGCCTTGAAGCGAGCATGGAAATCAGCCGGCATCGGCTGCGACCAGACCACACTGATGTCGTGCGGCAGGTTGAAGTTGGTGCCCATGGTCCAGGCACGTTCGTCGCGCACGGCACGGGTGTCGAAATGCACAACCTGCCCACAACCGTGAACACCGGCATCGGTGCGGCCGGCGCAAACCACGGCGATCGGCTCGTTGGCGACCTTGGACAGCGCTTGCTCCAAGGCTTGCTGGACACTGGGCACGCCGCTGGCCTGGCGCTGCCAGCCGCGGTAGCGTGCGCCCTTGTATTCCACACCCAGGGCGATGCGGGAGTAGCCTTCGGCCGCAGATTCGGTGGCGGCGGTGTCGATGATGTCCAAGAGCATGAAACCTGTGGGGTGTACGAAATGGCGGGGATTATAACGACAACGGCAGCCGCGTAGGGCTGCCGTTGCTTGTCCACTGTAACCGATGGCCGCTTCGACGGGGTCAGACCAACCGGGACAGCATGTCCTTGGCTTCCTGGCGCTGAGTGTCGTCGCCGTCCTTGACCACTTCGTCGAGGATATCGCGTGCGCCCTGGCTGTCGCCCATGTCGATATAGGCGCGAGCCAGGTCCAGCTTGGTGGCCACTTCATCACTGCCGGAGAAGAAGTCGAAGTCGAGATCGTCCAGCGGCTCCGGGTCTGGCTGCGCGGCTGCATCTTCGCTGGTGAAGTGCGGTTCCAGCGAGGGCGCCTCCAGGCTCTGCGACAGCTTGTCCAGCTCGGCGTTCACGTCATCGAGTTCCGAGGCAAAGCTTTTGTCTGCCGGCGAGTCGTCTTCCAGCGACAGTGACAAGTCGAAGTCCGAGGGCAGATCGAACTCGGAGACCGGATCGAACTCTGGCACGCTGTCGAAGGCCGCCAGCTCGGCAGCCACATCGCCCGCGGCGGTGTCGGCTGCTGGCGCAGCAGCGGGGGTGACGGGTTCGGTGACATCGAGGTCGAAATCCGACAGGTCGACCGCGGGTTGCGGCTCGGCCTGGGCCAGCATGGCCTCGAAATCCGCATCGGCGTCGGCTTGCAGGTCCTCATCCAGGGCGAACGGCTGTTCTTCTGGCGGCGCACCTGGCTGCACCGGCTCGTCCAGCACCGGTTCGGCGATCACCAGCTCATCAGGCACTGGCGCCTGCGCCGCGGACTCGTCGAGCATCGCCGCGGCCAGCGGATCGTCCTCGGGCAGGCCTTCCCCAAGGCCAAGGTCAGAGGCATGGTCCAGATCCGGCTCGCCCAGCCCCTGATCCTCCAGGCCGGCGACGTCCAGGATAGGCACTTCATCGAGAGGGTCCAGCCCGGCATCAGGTTCAGCGCCAACCTCCGGCTCAGCCACGGCCTGCGGTTCAAGCGCTGGCACCTGCTCAGGCACCCCATCGGCAACCACCGGCGCCGCGGCATCGTCGTGCAACAACTCCTGCACGTACTGCTCGTCCATTTCGGCAGCCAAAGCTGCCGCGCCCAGGCCGGCAGCTGCCAGGCCCAGCATGGCTGGGTAGCGTTCTTTCAACTCGGCCACAGCGGCGCCATTGTGCTCGCCGGCTTGCAGCTGGCGCTCCTGTTCGGCGAAGGCCGTCTGATCACCCTGGCGGGCATACACGTCCATCAGCTTCAGGCGCAGGTCATCACGGGCCGGGGCAGCGGCCACGGCAGGCTCCAGCAGATCGGCGGCACGGTTCAGGCGCCCCTCGGCCAGGCACTGGTCGACCTCCGCCAGCAGCGCGGCGTGAGGGTCTGCCGGTGGCTCTGCGGCAGCCGGTTCGGCCACTTTTTCCGCAGCCACGGCAGCGGCGGCCGATGCGGCGACCACTGCAGGCGACAAGGTGACGCTCGGCTCGGCCACTTCGACGCCGTCGAAGCTTTCGGTGTCGGTATCGAAACCGGTGCCCTGCTCTTCTTCCAGCGCCCGCGCCATGCGCAGGTGCTTTTCCGCCTCTTGTTGAGCCTTGCGCTTGCGCGCCAGCAACCACAACAGCAGTGCCAGGACAAGAATGGCAGACCCGGCGATCAGCCACAGCAGCCAAGGGTTACCGAGAATCTGCTCGAGCGCGCCGTTCGCCTGGCTGGCCGGCGCCGGGGCAGGCTCTGCCGCCGGCTTGCTGGCAGGTGCAGCCTGGGTGGGGGCTGGCTCGCCGCTCGCCTCGCCACCTGCCGCAGGCGCTGACGCGGCTTGCGGCGCGGGCGCCGGGGCGACGCCTGCCGGGGACGGCGTGGCGGCACCCTGCGCCTGAAGACGCGCCAACTGGTCGTTTTTCAGGTCGATCAGACGCTGCAGCTTGTCCAGCTGGCTCTGCAGGTCACTCATGCGGCTCTTGAGTTCGTCGTTGTCGCGGCGGCTGGTATCGAGACTTTCCTGCGCCACCGCCAGCTTGTCGCTTAGCGCTTTGGCCTGGTCGGCCCCCGCCTGGTTGCCCGGGCTGACCAGGCGCAGGTTGTCGCCCTGGGCAACACGCGCCGGGGCGGCGTCGGCGGCACCACGGCGAGTGGCGTCCAGCTGACGGGCCCGCGGGCCCAACCGACGGCCCTCACGCCAGGCCGCGTACTGCTCGGCCACCTCACGGTTGGCCTCGGCCTGGGCGATGCTCTGAACCTGCTGCTGGTCGGGCAGGCGCAGCACCTGGCCAACCTTCAGCTGGTTGATGTTATTGCCGATGAAGGCATCCGGGTTCAGGGCCTGGATGGCGATCATGGTCTGCTGGATCGAACCGCCCTGGGTGTTGCGAGCGGCAATTTGCCACAACGTGTCGCGACGCTGGGTGGTGTAGCTGCTGGCAGCGGTACTGGCCGGGTTGAGATTGCCAGCAGCCGGTTTGTCGCCCTGGGCCTGGGCCTGGTCGAGCAACACGCTGTAGTCACGCAGCAGGCGGCCCTGCGGCCACATCACCTGGACCAGGAACTTGACCACGGGCCCAGGCAGCGGCTGGCTGGAGGTCACCCGCAGCACGCTTTTGCCGTTGGGGTTGATGACCGGCGTGAAGGTGAGGTCTTCGAGGTAGGCCGCGAATGGCACCCCGGCCTTGCTGAACTCTTGCGCAGGCGCCAGGCTGGGTGCCACTTCGGCGGCCTTGAGGTCGCGCACGTCGAGCAATTCGATCTCGGCGTCCAGCGGCTGATTCTGTGCCGACTTCAGGGTCAGCTCCCCCAGGCCCAGCGCATTCGCCATGCCAGACGACAGCGCTGAAGCTGCAGCCATGGCCAGAACCAGTTTGCGAATTCGAAGCATGACCTCTTCCCTTGTATGAATCGTCCCGAAACCTGCATGCGGAGCAGGACAAAAGTGCTGGCCAGTATCTTTTACAGCCTGTGTTTAATCAACAATTGCGCCACTTGCACAGCGTTGAGCGCGGCACCTTTGCGCACGTTGTCGGTGGTCAGCCAGAGGTTGAGCTGCTGCTGTTCATCAATACCGTGCCGTACACGACCAACATAGACCACGTCTTGCCCGACTGCGTCACCAACCGGGGTTGGATAGTCATCATTTTCCACCCGTTCGATACTGTCGGCAGCCTCCAGGGCCTGGTTGACCGCGGCCAGATCGACCGGGTGACGGCTTTGCACGGCCACACTGAAGCTATCGCCGAAAAACACCGGTACTTGAATGCAGCTCACGGAAATCTTCAGCTCAGGCAGGCCCAGCAGCACACGCAGCTCGTTGACCAGGCGGCGCTCCAGCGCGGTATGGCCCTGATCGTCGGCGGCACCGACCTGGGCCAACAGGTTGAACGCTACCTGGCGGTCGAAGAAGCGTGGCTCCAGCGGCCGGGCATTGAGCAGTTCGGCAGTTTGCCTGGCCAGTTCGCTGACGCCCTCGCGGCCTTGTGCCGAAACGGCCAGTGCGGCCATCACCTGGATACGCTCGATTTCCAGCAGGCCCTTGAGCGGCGCCAGGGCGACGGCCAAGGCGACAGCAGCCGAGCACGGGCTGACAATTCGCGCGGGCAGCGCCAGGCCGGCGATGCGCTCGGCGTTGGCTTCGGGCACCAGCGCCAGGGCGTCGTCCAGGCCACCGGACAGGTCGATCACCGTGCAACCGGCTTGCAGCGCCTTGCCGGCAAAGCTGCGGCTGACCGCAGCGCCAGTGGCGAAGAACGCCAGCTTGACCTGGCCGAAGTCGAAGCTGTCGACTTCGCGAACCTTCAGTTTCTTGCCGGCGAACATCACGCTGCTGCCGGCAGACTCCATGCTGGCGAGCAAGTGCAGGGTCGCCACGGGAAAATCCAGTTCTTCGAGGATCTGTATCAAGGCTTCACCGACGCTGCCGGTGGCGCCGACGACGGCGATGTCCAATGGGTGTGTCATGGCAGGGATCCTCTTGCAGAAAACGGCGGGGGCGGCACTTTACTCGGATTGCAGGGTTTTGTCTGTGACGGCTTCAGCTTGGTTGGGCCAGCTGCGGTAGCAGACTGCTTGGCGGGGCCAGCGGTGGTTCGCGGAGGCTGCAGCAGCTGGCGCCAAACAAAAAACCCGTGCTGTTGCCAGCACGGGTTTTCGGACGAACCAGAACGATCAACGCTCCAGCAGAATCCGCAGCATGCGGCGCAGCGGCTCGGCAGCGCCCCACAGCAGCTGGTCACCCACGGTGAAGGCGCCCAGGTACTGCGAGCCCATGTTCAGCTTGCGCAGGCGGCCAACCGGAATGTTCAGGGTGCCGGTGACCTTGGTCGGCGACAACTCCTGCATGCTGATTTCACGCTGGTTAGGCACCAGTTTCACCCAAGGGTTGTGCTGGCTGATCATGCCTTCGATATCGGCAATCGGCACATCCTTGTTCAGCTTGATGGTCAACGCCTGGCTGTGGCAACGCATGGCGCCGATGCGCACGCAGATACCATCGACCGGGATCGGGCTCTTGAAGCGGCCGAGGATCTTGTTGGTCTCGGCCTGGGCCTTCCACTCTTCACGGCTTTGGCCGTTCGGCAGTTCCTTGTCGATCCACGGGATCAGGCTGCCAGCCAGCGGTACGCCGAAGTTCTCGGTCGGGAACGCTTCGCTGCGCATGGCCTCGGCGACCTTGCGGTCGATGTCGAGAATGGCGCTGGCCGGGTTGGCCAGGTCGTCGGCGACGGCCGCGTGGGTAGCACCCATCTGCTTGATCAGCTCACGCATGTTCTGTGCGCCAGCGCCCGAGGCTGCCTGGTAGGTCATGGCGCTCATCCACTCGACCAGGCCAGCTTCGAACAGGCCACCCAGGCCCATCAGCATCAGGCTGACAGTGCAGTTGCCGCCGATGTAGTTCTTGGTACCGGCGTCCAGCTGCTGGTCGATGACCTTGCGGTTGACCGGGTCGAGGATGATGACCGCGTCGTCCTGCATGCGCAGGGACGAGGCGGCGTCGATCCAGTAACCCTGCCAGCCGGCTTCACGCAGCTTGGGGAAGACCTCGTTGGTGTAGTCGCCGCCCTGGCAGGTCAGGATAACGTCGAGGGTCTTGAGTTCTTCAATCGAATAAGCGTCCTTGAGCGGCGCTGTATCCTTGCCCACGTTCGGGCCTTGGCCACCCACGTTGGAGGTGGTGAAGAACACCGGCTCGATAAGGTCGAAGTCCTGCTCCTCCAGCATCCGCTGCATGAGCACGGAACCGACCATACCGCGCCAACCGATCAGACCTACACGTTTCATCGCAACTACACCTTTGCTAAAAGTGGGCCGCCACCAGGAATGTGGGGTGGCGGGCCAGAGAGATTACAGATTCCGCAGGGCTGCGACTACTGCGTCGCCCATTTCCTGCGTACCAACTTTGGTGCAGCCTTCCGAGAAGATGTCGCCCGTGCGCAGCCCCTGGTCCAGAACCAGGCTCACGGCCTTCTCGATCGCCTCGGCGGCGGCCGACTGATTGAAGCTGTAACGCAGCATCATCGACACCGACAGAATGGTCGCCAGTGGGTTGGCGATACCCAGGCCGGCGATGTCCGGGGCCGAGCCGTGGCAAGGCTCGTACATGCCCTTGTTGTCGGCATCCAGCGAGGCCGAAGGCAGCATGCCGATGGACCCGGTCAGCATGGAAGCTTCATCCGACAGAATGTCACCAAACATGTTGTCGGTCACCATCACGTCGAACTGCTTGGGGGCGCGCACCAGTTGCATGGCGGCGTTGTCCACGTACATGTGGCTCAGTTCCACATCCGGGTAGTCCTTGGCCACGTCTTCGACCACTTCGCGCCACAGCTGGCTGGAAGCGAGCACGTTGGCCTTGTCCACCGAGCACAGTTTCTTGCCGCGCACGCGGGCCATGTCGAAACCGACACGGGCAATGCGGCGCACTTCGCTTTCGCTGTACGGCAGGGTGTCGTAGGCCTGGCGCTCGCCACCTTCCAGTTCCCGCTGGCCGCGTGGGGCACCGAAGTAGATACCGCCGGTCAGCTCACGAACGATGAGAATGTCCAGGCCGGAAACGATCTCGGGCTTGAGCGAAGACGCGTCGGCCAGTTGCGGGTAGAGGATGGCCGGGCGCAGGTTGGCGAACAGGCCCAGTTGCGAACGGATTTTCAGCAGGCCGCGCTCCGGGCGGATATCACGCTCGATCTTGTCCCACTTCGGCCCGCCCACCGCGCCCAGCAAGACCGCGTCGGCCTTGCGCGCACGCTCCAGGGTTTCGTCGGCCAGGGGCACGCCGTGCTTGTCGATGGCAGCGCCACCGATCACATCGTGGGCCAGGCTGAAACCGAGCTGGAACTTGTCGTTGGCCAGCTCCAGCACCTTGACCGCTTCGGCCATGATTTCCGGCCCGATACCGTCACCTGGGAGAATCAGAATCTGCTTGCTCATGCTTTCCTCTATCCATTCACACGGCGTGGCCAAGCGGGCCCCACCGAAAAAAACTTATCGCTCTGCCCACAGCACCAGTACATCGCTGCTGAACGAGCCATCGCTGTCGATCTGATAATACTGCCGTACTTCTTCGCCCATGGCTTGCTGCAATTGGCGGATAGCCACGCGCATCGGCTCGGGGGTACGCATGCGCTCGACCCAGCTGGAAAACTCCAGGCGCAGCGGCTGGCGGGTGTGGCTGCGCACGTGCAAACCGGCTTCGCTAACCTGGCGCTGCCATTCGGCGGCGGAATAATCGCGCACGTGGCTGGTGTCGCGCAGCACTTCGACCGTTTGCAGGTAGGTGTCGAGCAGCGGGCTGCCCGGTGACATCACATCGATGAACGCCGCCACGCCGCCTGGCTTGAGCACCCGGCGCACTTCGCGCAAGGCCAGGCCCAGGTCGCTCCAGTGGTGGGCCGAGTAGCGGCTGAAAACGAAGTCGAACGATGCATCGCCGAACGGCAGGCGTTCGGCCGCGCCGCGTTCGGTGATGATATTGCCCAGGCCGCGCTCGGCAGCGGCGCTGGCGACCACATCGAGCATGGCCTGCGACAGGTCGTAGGCGACCACTTCGGCGACCAGCGGCGCAACGTGGAAGCTGACATGCCCGGCACCGCAGCCCAGGTCCAGCACACGGGCGGCGCCCTGCCCTGCCAGTTCGGCCTGGAGCAAGGCAAATTCACTGCCCTGGGCGTGTACGGCGCTGCTGAGGTAGGCACTGGCTTGTTCGCCGAACTGGCGTTGGACCACGTCGGTGTGTTGGCTGCTGGTCATGTCTCGATCCTTTTGGTTCTGGGTTGGCTCTAGGGGCGCTATCGCCGGCAAGCCAGCGCTCACAGGAGCACCACAGCCTGAAAGTTGTGGGAGCCCTGCGGGCGCTGGCTTGCCGGCGATGAGGCCAGCAAACCCGGCTACATCATTCAGGCATCCCGGAACAGCCAAGGCTGCGCAGCACGGTGCTTGCCTTCGAAGGCCTTGATCGCATCGCTGTCCTGCAGGGTCAGGCCGATATCGTCCAGGCCGTTGAGCAGGCAGTGCTTGCGGAAGGCATCGATCTCGAAGTGCAGCACCTTGCCGTCTGGGCGGGTCACCGCCTGGGCCTGCAAGTCGATGGTCAGCTGGTAGCCCGGGTTGGCTTCCACCTGCTTGAACAACTCGTCCACTTCCTCATCGCTGAGGATGATTGGCAGCAAGCCGTTCTTGAAGCTGTTGTTGAAGAAGATGTCAGCGAAGCTCGGCGCAATGATGCTGCGGAAGCCATACTCGTCCAGCGCCCAGGGGGCGTGCTCGCGGCTGGAGCCGCAACCGAAGTTCTCCCGCGCCAGCAACACACTGGCACCCTGGTAGCGTGGGTAGTTGAGCACGAACTCCTGGTTGACCGGGCGCTTGCTGTTGTCCTGGTAGGGCTGGCCCACGTCCAAGTAACGCCACTCGTCGAACAGGTTCGGACCAAAGCCGGTGCGCTTGATCGACTTGAGGAACTGCTTGGGGATGATCTGGTCGGTGTCGACGTTGGCACGGTCCAACGGCGCGACGAGGCCAGTGTGCTGGGTAAAGGCTTTCATGCTGCGCTCCCTTGGATCAACTCGCGAACATCGATGAAATGACCGGCTACCGCGGCAGCGGCGGCCATGGCCGGGCTGACCAGGTGGGTACGCCCACCGGCACCCTGACGGCCTTCGAAGTTGCGGTTGGAGGTGGACGCGCAATGCTCGCCGCTCTCCAGGCGGTCCGGGTTCATCGCCAGGCACATCGAGCAGCCTGGTTCACGCCATTCGAAACCGGCTTCGAGGAAGATCTTGTCCAGGCCTTCACGTTCGGCCTGCGCCTTGACCAGGCCCGAACCCGGCACGACGATGGCTTGCTTGACGCTGGCGGCCACCTTGCGGCCCTTGGCGATTTCCGCCGCCGCGCGCAGGTCTTCGATGCGCGAGTTGGTGCACGAGCCGATGAATACGCGGTCCAGCTTGATGTCGGTGATGGCCTGGTTGGCCGTCAGCCCCATGTACTTCAAGGCACGCTCGATCGAGCCGCGCTTGACCAGGTCGGCTTCGGCGGCCGGGTCCGGTACGCGCTGGTCGACGGCCAGGACCATCTCGGGCGAAGTGCCCCAGCTGACCTGCGGCTTGATCTGGCTGGCATCCAGCTCGACCACGGTGTCGAACACCGCATCGTCATCCGACACAAGGTCTTTCCACGCCTCGACCGCCTGCTTCCACTGCTCGCCCTTCGGCGCGTAGGGGCGCCCTTCGACGTAGGCAACGGTAGTGGCGTCGGTGGCCACCAGGCCCACACGGGCACCGGCTTCGATGGACATGTTGCAGATGGTCATGCGGCCTTCCATCGACAGCGCACGAATGGCGCTGCCGGCGAATTCCATGGCGTGGCCGTTGCCACCGGCGGTGCCGATCTTGCCGATCACGGCCAGGACGATGTCCTTGGCGGTGACGCCGGCCGGCAGCTCGCCTTCCACCCGGACCAGCATGTTCTTCATTTTCTTGGCGACCAGGCACTGGGTGGCGAGCACGTGCTCGACCTCGGAGGTGCCGATACCGTGGGCAAGGGCCCCGAACGCGCCGTGGGTCGAGGTGTGCGAGTCGCCGCAGACCACGGTCATGCCCGGCAAGGTGGCGCCTTGCTCCGGGCTGATGACGTGGACGATGCCCTGGCGTTCGTCGTTCATCTTGAATTCGACGATGCCGTATTCGTCGCAGTTCTCGTCGAGGGTCTGCACCTGAAGGCGCGACACCTGGTCGACGATGGCCTCGATGCCGCCCTTGCGCTCCGGCGTAGTTGGCACGTTGTGGTCCGGCGTCGCGATGTTGGCGTCGATGCGCCATGGTTTGCGGTTGGCCAGGCGCAGGCCTTCGAAGGCCTGGGGCGATGTCACTTCGTGGATGATGTGGCGATCGATGTAGATCAGGGACGAGCCGTCATCACGGCGCTTGACCTCATGGGCTTCCCAGAGTTTGTCGTAGAGCGTTTTGCCAGCCATCAGACTGTTCCTCATCAGCGTCTTTCTATGCCAAAAACCCCTTGGCTTGTATGGACGATGCTATGGGGTTAGATTGAATAACTCAAATTCATAATTTTTATGCTTTGGATAGCCAAAAGGAATACCAAACCATGGACCTGGCCAACCTTAGTGCCTTTATCGCTATTGCGGAAAGCGGCAGCTTTTCCGGGGCAGCGGAACGCCTGTTCCTGACCCAGCCCGCCATCAGCAAGCGCATCGCGGGCCTGGAGCAGCAGCTGGACGTACGCCTGTTCGACCGTTTGGGGCGCGAAGTGACGTTGACCGAGGCCGGGCGGGCACTGCTGCCCCGCGCTTACCAGATCCTTAACGTCCTTGATGATACCCGACGGGCGCTGACCAACCTGAACGGGGCGGTGACTGGTCGGCTGACCCTGGCCACCAGCCACCATATCGGCCTGCACCGCCTGCCCCCGCTTTTACGGGCGTTCACCCGCCAATACCCAGCAGTAGCACTGGATATTCAGTTCATGGATTCAGAACAGGCCTACGACGAGATTCTGCATGGCCGCGCCGAAATTGCCGTGATCACCCTGGCGCCCGAGCCGCACCACCTGGTCAAGGCGGTACCGGTATGGGACGACGCCCTGGATTTCGTCGCCGCGCCCGAGCACCCGCTGGCCAACAACCAGGCAGTGAGCCTGGCCGATGTCGCCCGCCATCCGGCGGTGTTCCCCGGTGGCAACACGTTTACCCACCATATCGTCCAGCGCCTATTCGAAAGCCAGGGCCTGACGCCGAACATCGCCATGAGCACCAACTACCTGGAAACCATCAAGATGATGGTATCGATCGGCCTGGCCTGGAGCGTGCTGCCGCGCACCATGCTCGATGAACAGGTTGCACCCATCGCCTTGCCCGGCATACAGCTGTCGCGCCAGCTAGGCTACATTTTGCACACGGAGCGTACGCTGTCGAACGCGGCCAGGGCGTTCATGGCGTTGCTCGACAGCCACGCAGGGTCCGCCTGAGCGGCCGTCAGCCCGGTATTTCCAACTCCAAGGACGCGTCTTACGCCAAAGGTCTGGTACCGATGCCCAAAACAGTGAACCGCTTTTTGCGCCTGCCGCGAATACCTGCGGCCGACCCGCAGGAATCCGAGCAGGCCTGGCAGAACGCCCCACAATTGCTGGCCGCGCTCAACGGCGCACGCCTGGGTGCCTGGCTATGGGATATCGAAAGCGGCCGTGTCAGTTGGTCACGCGGTACCCAGGCGCTGTTCGGCTTCGACCCCCAGCGCCCGCTGCCCGCCGATGCCGATTACCTCGACCTGCTGCCCGAAGAGGACCGCGCCCGTACCCGCCAGGTGTTCCAGGCGATTTTCAACGGCGAGCCGGTGGAACGCGCCATGCGCCACCGCATCCGCTGGCCGGACGGCAGCCTGCACTGGCTGGAGATCAACGGCAGCCTGACCCACGACCAGCATGGCCGGCCACAGATGATCGGGGTGGTGCGTGAAATCACCCGCCAGCGCGAGCGGGAAGCGGCATTGATCAACTCGGAGAAGCGCTTCGCCACGCTGTTCCACCTCAGCCCCAACGCCATTTTGCTCTCCCGCCGCCACGACGGCATGATCTTCGAGGTCAACCAGCATTTCGAAGACATGTTCGGCTGGCCTGGCAGCCAGGTCATCGGCAAGACCAGTCTGGAGCTGGGCCTGTGGGTCAACCCCGAGCAGCGTCAGCAGGTGATCGAGTCGACCCGCGCCAACGGCGACCCGCAGATCATGGAGGTCCAGTTCCGGGCCATCAGCGGCAAGGTGCACGACGGCATTCTCTGCACCCAGGGCATCGAACTGGAAGGCGTGACCTTCCTGATCAGCACCTTCGTCGACACCAGCGAGCGCAAGCGCGCCGAGCAGGCCCTGAAAGACAGCCAGGAGCGCCTGGACCTGGCCCTGGACTCGGCGCAGCTGGGCACCTGGGACTGGCATATCCCCAGCGGCATGCTCTATGGCTCGGCCCGCGCCGCGCAGTTGCACGGCCTGCCGCCGATTCCTTTCCACGAGTCGTTCGACGCCTTCTTCGAGGGTGTACCGGAACAAGAGCGCAACTCGATGCGCCAGGCCTACCGAAGCCTGCGCGAAGGTCCTGCCGGCAACTACCAGATCACCTACCGGGTGCAGCTGGAAAACGGCGTTTCGCGCTACATCGAGAGCCGCGCCCGGCTTTACCGGGACGACCAGGGCAACCCGCTGCGCATGGCCGGCACGTTGCTCGACATTACCGACCAGGTCGAACGCGAGCAGCGCCTGAGCGCCTCCGAGGAGAAGTTCGCCAGCCTGTTCCAGGTCAGCCCCGACCCCATCTGCGTTACCCGCCAGGACACTGGCCAGTTCATCGAGATCAACCCGGCCTTCACCCAGAACTTCGGCTGGAGCAGCGAGCAAGTGCTTGGCCGCACGGCCGAGGAGATCGGCTTGTGGGCCGAATCCACCGAGCGTGCGCAACGCATCGAACGGGTGATCCGCGAACAGGCGCTGAGCAATGTCGCCGTGGTCGTCAACCACCGCAGTGGGGCGCCCCTGACGTGCGTGATCTCCAGCCGCCTGATTACTGTCGACGACCAGCCCTGCAGCGTGACCACCCTGCGCGACATCACCCAACAGCAATGCGCCGAAGCGGCCCTGAAATCCAGCGAGGAAAAGTTCGCCAAGGCCTTCCACTCCAGCCCTGACGCCATCACCATCACCGAATGCAACAGTGGCCGTTACCTGGAAATCAACGATGGCTTCTGCCGCCTGACCGGCTATAGCGCTGCGGAAGTGGTGGGCCAGACGGTGTACGAAATCGGCATCTGGGCCGATGACAAGCAACGCGGCGCCTTGCTCGCCGAACTGCGCGAGCGCGGTCGGGTTCATCACCGCGAGATGCTCGGGCGCAACAAGCGCGGCGATATCCTGACCGTGGAGGTGTCGGTCGAGCGGATCACCCTCAATGAAGTGGACTGCCTGTTGCTGACCGCCCGCGACGTCAGCCAGCTGAAGAACGCCCAGGCGCAGATCCGGCACCTGGCCTACCACGACCCGCTGACCAACCTGCCCAACCGCGCCCTGCTGATGGACCGCCTCAGCCAGCAGATCGCCCTGCTCAAGCGCCACAACCTGCGCGGCGCGCTGCTGTTCCTCGACCTTGACCACTTCAAGCACATCAACGACTCGTTGGGCCACCCGGTGGGCGACGCGGTGCTGAAGATCATTACCGCGCGCCTGGAAGCCAGCGTGCGCCTGGAAGACACCGTGGCGCGCCTGGGCGGCGACGAGTTCGTGGTGCTGCTCAGTGGCCTGGAAGGCAGCCGAGAATTGGTGGAAGCACAAGTGCGCGAACTGGCCGACACCCTGCGCGAGCTGCTGGCCGAGCCCATGTCGCTGGATGGCCAGCGCCTGCAGGTCACGCCCAGCATCGGCGTGGCGCTGATCCCCGACCATGGTGCCACCCCGGCCGACCTGCTCAAACGCGCCGATATCGCCCTGTACCGGGCCAAGGATTCCGGTCGCAACACTACCCAGCTGTTTCACACCACCATGCAAAAGGCCGCCAGCGAACGCCTGCGCATGGAGAACGACCTGCGCCTGGCCCTGGCCCGCGGCGAACTGGCGTTTCACTTCCAACCGCAGGTGGATGCCCGTGACAACCGCATCGTCGGTGCCGAGGTGCTGCTGCGCTGGCACCACCCGCAACTTGGCCAGCAGCCACCCGCGCAGTTCATCCAGGTACTGGAGGAAAGCGGGCTGATTCTGGAAGTGGGGAGCTGGATCCTGGACGAGGCCTGCGACGCCTGCGCGCGCATGCTGACGGACGGCCTGATCGACGCCGACGACTTCAGCCTGTGCGTGAACATCAGCCCGCGGCAGTTCCGCCAGGCCGACTTCGTGGGGCGGGTACTGCGCAGCCTCGACGACTACCGTCTGCCCCGCAAGATGCTGAAGCTGGAAATCACCGAGGGCATCGTCATCCAGAACCTGGAAAACACCATCAGCAAGATGCGCGAGCTCAAGCGCTATGGGGTGAGTTTCGCCATGGATGACTTCGGCACGGGCTACTCGTCGCTGACGTACCTGAAGCGCTTACCGGTCGATGCACTGAAGATCGACCAGAGCTTCGTGCGCGATGCGACGGTCGACCCGAACGATGCGGAAATCGTCCGTGCCATCGTCGCCATGGCCCGCAGCCTGGACCTGGCGGTGATTGCCGAAGGGGTAGAACTGACAGAGCAACTGGAGTTTCTCGAGCAACTGGGGTGCTACCTGTACCAGGGCTACCTGCATAGCCGGCCGTTGCCGTTGGCGGAGTTCCGGCAGATGTTGCTGGAAGCACCGGCGGATTACTGACTGGAACCCCGGTGTGGCCGCTTTCGCGGGGCCAGGCAAAAAAAGGGGACCCGAAGGTCAATGCCAGCCAGTTAAGCAATTTGGGGCCGCTTTGCGACCCTTCGCGGGCACGCCCGCTCCCACATCTTGAGTTCAGCGCTAAACCTGTGGGAGCGGGCGTGCCCGCGAAGGGCTGCAAAGCAGCCCCAGTAACGCAGGCATTAACCCAAAGATGCCCTTGTTTAGAACGATCCCATCAATTCAGCGCTGGCTTGTCGCCGTTGATCGGGATGCGCTTGGCCTTGGCTTCTTCAGGCACGATGCGCAGCAGGTCGATGCTGAGCAGACCATTGGCCAGGCCGGCAGCCTTGACTTCAATGTGGTCGGCCAAGCGGAACGACAGCTTGAAGGCGCGCTGCGCGATACCCTGGTGCAGGTAGGTCACTTCAGCGTCGCCATTGTCACGCTTGCCACCGATAACGGTCAGGACACCCTTTTCGACCTGCAGGTCGAGGTCCTGCTCCTGGAAACCGGCTGCGGCAACCACGATACGGTATTGGTCATCGCCATGCTTTTCCACGTTGTAGGGCGGGTAGCTGCTACCAGCCTCATTACGGGCCGCGGATTCGAACAGGTCATTGAAGCGGTCGAAGCCAACGGAATGACGGAACAGTGGAGCAAGAGAGAAAGCGGTAGTCATGGTCATAAACTCCTGAGTATCAGCAAGTAAGTCATTGCGCGACCCGAATTCGGCATCGCGTACTCAAGAGATAGGGACGAGACAAAGGCTTTCAAGGGGGTAAATTGAAAAAATCTGCAGAGGTTGAACGGGCGATGGCCGATCAGGCAACACAGGCCTCGGCCACCGCCTCACAGCCCAGCAACCGGCTGATGCGCGCACAGTCATCCTCGCGGCGCAACTCGGCAAACAGCAGCACCGCCTCTGGGTAACTACGGGTCAGCATGGCCAGCCACTGCTTCAGTCGGCCAGGCGCATAACGCGGTGACAGCTTGGCCTGGGCCTGGCGCCAGAACTCGCGCAGCAGCGGCTGCAGGTCCTGCCAGCCCAGCGGCTGGTAATCACGCCCATCCCGCGCCGCGGCTATCTGCAGGCCAAGGTCAGGGCGCGAAACCAGCCCACGGCCAAGCATGATGTCCTCGGCACCACTGACTTCACGGCAACGCCGCCAGTCGTCCACGGTCCAGATCTCGCCATTGGCAAACACGGGCACCTTGACCACGTCATGCACCCGCGCCACCCACTCCCAATGGGCGGGCGGCTTGTAGCCCTCGACCTTGGTCCGCGCATGCACCACGAGGTGCGCCGAGCCGCCGTCAGCCAGCGCCATGGCGCAATCCAGCGCGCCGGCCGGGCTATCGAAGCCCAGGCGCATCTTCGCGGTTACCGGGATATGCGCAGGCACCGCGCGGCGCACGGCATGCACGATGGCATGGAGCAACTCCGGCTCCTTGAGCAGCACGGCGCCACCGCGGGACTTGTTCACTGTCTTGGCCGGGCAGCCAAAGTTCAGGTCGATGACCGGCGCGCCCAGTTCACAGGCCAGTGCGGCGTTTTCCGCCAGGCATAGCGGGTCCGACCCCAGCAGTTGCACGCGCATGGGCACCCCGGCAGCCGTCAGCGCCCCCTGGCGCAGCTCGGGCGCCAGCTTGTGGAACGAAGCCGGCGGCAACAGGCGGTCGCACACCCGAATGAACTCGGTGACGCACCAGTCTATGCCGCCCACACGGGTCAGCACGTCGCGCAGGATGTTGTCGACCAGCCCCTCCATGGGGGCCAGAGCAATTTGCATGTCGGGGTCTCGGCGGAAAAAGGCGGCAGTCTAACAAAAAAACCCGGCGTTTCAGGCACCGATCAGCGCCGGCCCATAACCGTCGAGAAATTCTGCCGGCATGCGCCTGGGCTTGCCGCTGGAAAGCTCGATGCAGGCGAAGGTGGTCTGCGCTCGCAGCAGGGTCACACCGTCACGCGGGCGTTGGAGTTGGAAACGCCGGGTCATGCGCAGGCGCTGATCCCAGTCGATGATCCAGGTGGCCAGTTGCAATTCGTCGTCTTCGTAGGCGGCCGCCAGGTAATCGATTTCGTGGCGCACCACAGCCATTGCACGGTCCAGCCGGCGATACGCGGCAAGGTCCAGGCCCAGGCGCTGGGAGTGACGCCAGGCACAGCGCTCCAGCCAGGTGACGTAGACGGCATTGTTGGCGTGGCCGAGGCCATCGATGTCCTCGCTGCCGACGCGCAGGTCGATGACGAAGGGTGTTGGCAGGTCCCAACTCATGTTCGCTTCCTTGGCGCAAAAGCCGATTTAGCAGCGGCGAGCGGGTCAATGTCCAGCGACATCGCCATGCTCCAGGGTCAATGCACCCTGCGCAGCCTGCAGAATGCGTTAGCCAGGCAAAAGCCATGGCCCTATTCCAGAGCAGGTATGACAGGGAAAACGGGGGAAGGGGAAAAACAAAAGGCTCATTCAATAATCGAATGAGCCTTCAAAGTCCCGCAAAACGCGGGTAAAAAAATTGGCGTCCCCTAGGGGACTCGAACCCCTGTTACCGCCGTGAAAGGGCGGTGTCCTAGGCCACTAGACGAAGGGGACATAACCTTCGCAAAGATTCATTTGCATGAACCCTGGCATAAATGGTGGAGCTAAGCGGGATCGAACCGCTGACCTCCTGCATGCCATGCAGGCGCTCTCCCAGCTGAGCTATAGCCCCGAAACAAAAGGCTCATCAATAATCGACGAGCCTTTTTAAGCCCTGCAAAACGCAGGAAAAGTGGCGTCCCCTAGGGGACTCGAACCCCTGTTACCGCCGTGAAAGGGCGGTGTCCTAGGCCACTAGACGAAGGGGACGTAACCTTCGCGAAGATTCACTCGCGTGAACCCTGGCAGAATTGGTGGAGCTAAGCGGGATCGAACCGCTGACCTCCTGCATGCCATGCAGGCGCTCTCCCAGCTGAGCTATAGCCCCGAAACAAAAGGCTCATCAATAATCGACGAGCCTTTTTAAGCCCTGCAAAACGCAGGAAAAGTGGCGTCCCCTAGGGGACTCGAACCCCTGTTACCGCCGTGAAAGGGCGGTGTCCTAGGCCACTAGACGAAGGGGACGAACCTTCTTACCTTCAAGACCCGGCTGCTGGACCCGGTCTTGCTTACCAGCCTGGGCTGTTAAGCGGAATTTGGTGGAGCTAAGCGGGATCGAACCGCTGACCTCCTGCATGCCATGCAGGCGCTCTCCCAGCTGAGCTATAGCCCCACAATGTCGCTTTGAACCGAACCGCTGGCTGGGTGCCTGGCGCTTCGTTTACGTTCATCGCTGTGGACGGGGCGCATATTAAGATCGGATTGCAGGGCTGTCAAACGAATTTTCAAAAATAACCAAAAATTTTTTCACAGATAACAATCACTTACCGCCCTGCCCTGCCCAAACCTGAGCATCCGGGGCCTGCGATCAACCTGTGGGAGCGGCTTTGTGTCGCGAAAGGGCCGCAACGCGGCCCCGGCGATATTTGCGTTGAAGCTGAAATCGTGGGACCGCGTTGCGGTCCTTTCGCGACACAAGGCCGCTCCCACAAGGTTCGGTTGCGGCCTTCCTCAGGCGATGGTGGCCAGCAGCTTTTCCCACTCTTTGTTTTCCTTCTTCGACACACCACCCAGCAGGTCCAGGGCCTGGCGCAGGCGGTAGCGGGTCAGGTCCGGGCCAAGGATTTCCATGGCGTCCAGCACCGACACCGAACTGGCCTGGCCGGTGATGGCCGCGAACATCAGCGGCATGGCATCGCGCAGCTTCAGCTCCAGCGCCTCGACCACAGCCTGGATACAGCCGGTGATACGCTCTTTTTCCCACTGGCGCAGGCTTTCGAGCTTCCACAGGATCAGCTGGATGACCTGGCGCACCTGGTCGGCCGACAACTTCTTGCTTTCGAACAGTTTGGCGTCCAGCTTCAACGCGCCTTCGAAGAAGAAACCGCCCAGCGGGGCGACCTGGCTGAAGGTTTCCACCCGGCCCTGCACATGCGGAGCGATCTTCATCATGTAATCGCTGTTGAACGCCCACTTCTGCAGGCGCGCCGCGAACTCCTCGACGGGCAGCTCGCGCAGCCACTGGCCGTTGAGCCAGGACAGCTTCTCGATATCGAAGATCGGGCCGCCCAGCGAGATGCGCGACAGGTCGAAGTGCTCGACCATCTCGGCCAGCGAGAACTTCTCGCGCTCGTCCGGCATCGACCAGCCCATGCGGCCCAGGTAGTTGAGCATGGCTTCGGGCATGAAGCCCATGCGCTTGTAGAAGGTGACCGACGTCGGGTTCTTGCGCTTGGACAACTTGGACTTGTCGGGGTTACGCAGCAGCGGCATGTAGCACAGCTTGGGCTGCTCCCAGCCGAAATACTCGTACAGTTTGATCAGCTTGGGTGCCGATGGCAGCCATTCTTCGCCGCGCAGCACGTGGGTAATGCCCATCAGGTGGTCGTCCACCACGTTGGCCAGGAAGTACGTGGGCAGGCCGTCGTTCTTCATCAGCACCTGCATGTCCATGCGATCCCACGGGATTTCGACATCGCCACGCAGCATGTCCGGCACCACGCACACGCCTTCGCTGGGCACCTTCATGCGGATCACGTGCGGTTCGCCAGCGGCCAGGCGGCGCTGCACTTCCTCGTCGCTCAGCAGCAAGGCACGGCCGTCGTAGCGCGGGGTTTCGCCGCGGGCTTGCTGTTCGGCACGCATCTGTTCCAGCTCTTCGGCGGTGCAGAAGCAGTAGAAAGCGTGGCCGGCGTCGACCAGTTGCTTGGCGTACTGGGCGTAGATCTCGCCACGCTCGCTCTGCCGGTACGGGCCGTGCGGGCCGCCAACGTCCGGGCCTTCGTTCCATTCGATGCCGAGCCAGCGCAGGGCATCGAAGATCTGCTGCTCCGACTCGCGCGTGGAGCGCAACTGGTCGGTGTCTTCGATGCGCAGGATGAACTCACCGCCGTGCTGCTTGGCGAAGCAGTAGTTGAACAGGGCGATGTAGGCAGTGCCAACATGAGGGTCGCCGGTAGGCGATGGCGCGATACGCGTGCGTACGGTGGTCATGGAGAGTCTCGAACGAAAGATGAAACAAAGGCGGGATGTTAGCAGGTGGCGGGCACCAGGCTCCAGCAATGGCGCGAACGTCACTTGCCGAGTGGCCATCTGCCGCTGTTAAATTTATTTACATTTCTGCAACGACAATCCCCATGCCTGCCCAACTCAAACGCCGCCTGGCGATATTCTTCACCCTGGTGGCCATCATTGCTTTGGCTTTCCTGGCCCATTGGTATTTCAAGGGGCGCTTCTACGAAAGCACCGACAACGCCTACGTACAGGGCGAGATCACCCGTGTCTCCAGCCAGTTGGGCGCGCGCATCGACAGCGTGCCGGTCGAAGACAACCAGCATGTCAACCAGGGCGACCTGCTGGTGCGCCTGGAGGCGGCCGATTTCGAGCTGGCCCTTGAGCGCGCCCGTGCGGCACTGGCCACCCGCGAAGCCGAGTACGCCCAGGCGCAAAGCCGCCTTACCCAGCAAAGCAGCCTGATTGCCGCCGGCCAGGCCCAGGTGGCCGCCAACCAGGCCACGTTCGACCGCTCGCGGCTGGACCTGAGCCGCGCCGAGAAGCTGCGCAAGCCAGGGTTTGTGTCGGAAGAACGGGTCACCACCCTGTCGGCCGACAGCCATGTTGCCGGGTCGCAAGTGGACAAGGCCCGTGCCGACCTGCAAAGCCAGCGCCAGCAGGTCAGCGCACTGAATGCCGAGCTCAAGCGCCTCGATGCGCAGATCGCCAATGCCCGCGCCGACCTGGCCCAGGCCGAGTTGAACCTCACCCGCTGCGAGATCCGCGCGCCCATCAGCGGCACCATCGGCCAGCGCAGTGCCCGTAATGGCCAGGTGGTGCAGGCCGGGGCTTACTTGCTGTCGATCGTGCCTGACGAAGACATCTGGGTGCAGGCCAACTTCAAGGAAACCCAGATCGGCCATATGCAGCCAGGCCAGCGCGCCGAACTGCTGTTCGACAGCTACCCCGATACGCCGATCGAAGGCCGGGTCGACAGCCTGTTCGCAGCCTCGGGTGCGCAATTCAGCCTGCTGCCACCGGACAACGCCACTGGCAACTTCACCAAGGTGGTCCAGCGCATCCCGGTAAAACTCACCTTCCGCGCCGACAACCCTCTGCACGGGCGTATTCGCCCGGGCATGTCGGTCACTGCCACCGTGGACCTGCGCAACGAAGACGAAGGCCACGATGGCCGCTGAACAACTGCTGCGCCCAACGGGGGAACCCAGCCGCCGCGACTGGATCGCCGTGATGAGCGTGATGCTCGGCGCCTTCATGGCGGTGCTGGACATCCAGATCACCAACTCTTCGCTCAAGGACATCCAGGGCGCGCTGTCGGCCACCCTGGAAGAAGGCTCGTGGATTTCCACCTCGTACCTGGTCGCGGAAATCATCATGATCCCGCTGACGGCCTGGCTGGTGCAGCTGCTGTCGGCGCGGCGCCTGGCGGTGTGGGTTTCGGCCGGGTTCCTGCTGTCTTCGTTGCTGTGCTCGATGGCCTGGAACCTGGAAAGCATGATCCTGTTCCGCGCCCTGCAAGGCTTTACCGGAGGCGCGCTGATCCCGCTGGCATTCACCCTGACCTTGACCAAACTGCCGGAGCACCACCGTGCCAAGGGCATGGCCATGTTCGCCATGACCGCCACCTTCGCGCCGTCGATCGGCCCCACCCTGGGCGGCTGGCTGACCGAGAACTGGGGCTGGGAATACATCTTCTACATCAACATCCCGCCGGGCCTGGTGATGATCGCTGGCCTGCTGTACGGGCTGGAGAAAAAGGAGGCGCACTGGGACCTGCTGAAAAGCACCGACTATGCCGGCATCCTCACACTCGGCCTGGGCCTGGGCTGCCTGCAGGTATTTCTCGAAGAAGGCCACCGCAAGGACTGGCTGGAATCGCACTTGATCGTGGCCCTGGGCAGCGTCGCCCTGGTCAGCCTCATCACCTTCGTCATCCTGCAGTTTTCCAGGCCGCACCCACTGATCAACCTGCGCATACTCGGCAACCGTAACTTCGGCCTGTCGAGCATCGCTAGCCTGGGCATGGGCGTGGGGTTGTACGGCTCGATCTACCTGCTGCCGCTGTACCTGACCCAGGTGCAGGGCTACAACGCCCTGCAGATTGGCGAAGTGATCATGTGGATGGGCATTCCGCAGCTGTTCCTGATTCCGCTGGTGCCGCAGCTGATGAAGGTGGTATCGCCCAAGGTGCTGTGTGCGCTGGGCTTCTGCCTGTTCGGCGCTGCCAGTTTCGGCTCGGGGGTACTGAACCCTGACTTTGCCGGGCCGCAGTTCAATCATGTGCAGATCATTCGCGCACTGGGCCAGCCGATGATCATGGTCACCATCTCGCTGATCGCCACCGCCTATATTCAGCCGCAGGACGCAGGGTCTGCGTCGAGCCTGTTCAATATCCTGCGCAACCTCGGCGGCGCCATTGGCATTGCCTTGCTGGCAACACTGCTGGACGCCCGCACCAAGGTGTATTTCGATTACCTGCGTGAGGCCGTGGTGCCCACCAACCCCCAAGTGGCCGAGCGCCTGGCGCAACTGACGGAGCGCCTGGGGAGTGACAACGCGGCGCTGGGCAAGCTGAGCGAGATCACCCACCAGCAGGCGCTGATCATGGCTTACAACGACGCTTTCCACTTCGTCGGGATTGGTTTGGCGGTAAGCATGGTGGCGGTGCTGCTGACGCGCAAATTGCCCCAGGGCTTGAAAGCTGGCGAGGCCCATTGAGCGTGTTACGATGCACCCACAGGGCCGGCGCCAGCCTTCAGCTGGTGATTAACCGCTCGCGCAGCTTGGTGATCTCGTCACGCAACTGCGCCGCGGCTTCGAACTCCAGGTCGCGGGCGAACTGCATCATTTTCTCCTCCAACTGCTTGATACGCTTGGTGATCTCCCCAGGCGTGCGCAGTTCGGCCTCGTAACGGGCGCTTTCCTCCGCGGCCTTGGCCATGCCCTTGCGCTTCTTGCTGCGCGCACCCGGTACGGTGGCGCCCTCCATGATGTCGGTAATGTCCTTGATCACGCCCTTGGGCACGATGCCGTTGGCTTCGTTGAAGGCGATCTGCTTCTCGCGGCGGCGCTCGGTTTCATCGATCGCCCGCTGCATCGAGCCGGTGATGTTGTCGGCGTACAGGATGGCCCGGCCATTGAGGTTACGCGCCGCACGGCCAATGGTCTGGATCAGAGACCGCTCCGAGCGCAGGAAACCTTCCTTGTCAGCATCGAGGATCGCCACCAGGGACACCTCGGGCATGTCCAGGCCCTCACGCAGCAGGTTGATCCCCACCAGCACGTCAAAGGTACCCAGGCGCAAGTCACGGATGATCTCCACCCGCTCCACCGTGTCGATGTCCGAGTGCAGGTAGCGCACCCGCACATCGTGATCGGCCAGGTAGTCGCTGAGGTCTTCTGCCATGCGCTTGGTCAAGGTGGTGGCCAGCACCCTTTCGCCGGCAGCCACCCGCTTGCGGATCTCCGACAGCAGGTCGTCGACCTGGGTCAGTGCCGGGCGAATTTCGACCTGCGGGTCGACCAGCCCGGTGGGGCGCACCACCTGCTCCACCACCCGCCCGGCATGCTCGGCCTCGTAAGGCCCCGGAGTGGCGGAAACGAAGATGGTCTGTGGGCTGACACTCTCCCATTCATCGAAGCGCATGGGCCGGTTGTCCAGTGCCGACGGCAGGCGGAAGCCATACTCGACCAGGGTTTCCTTGCGCGAACGGTCGCCTTTGTACATGGCCCCCACCTGCGGCACGCTGACGTGGGATTCGTCGATCACCAGCAGCGCATCGGGCGGCAGGTAGTCGTACAGCGTTGGCGGCGGTGCACCCGCCGGGCGGCCAGACAAGTAACGCGAGTAGTTTTCGATGCCATTGCAGTAGCCCAGCTCCAGGATCATCTCCAGGTCGAACCGGGTGCGCTGCTCCAGGCGCTGGGCTTCAACCAGCTTGTTGGCCTTGTGCAGGTACTCCAGGCGGTCCTTGAGCTCTGCCTTGATGCCCTCCACGGCGTCCAGCAGGGTTTCCCGCGGGGTGACGTAGTGGCTTTTGGGGTAGAAGGTGAACCGCGGCAGCTTGCGGAAGACCTCGCCGGTCAGCGGGTCGAACGCCGCGATGTTCTCCACCTCGTCGTCGAACAGCTCGACGCGGATGGCCTCCAGGTCCGATTCTGCGGGGAAAATGTCGATCACATCCCCCCTTACACGGAAGGTGGCGCGGGCAAAGTCCATCTCGTTGCGGGTGTACTGCAGGTCGGCCAGGCGGCGCAGCAGCGCGCGCTGGTCGAGCTTGTCGCCGCGGTCCACGTGCAGGACCATTTTCAGGTAGGTCTCGGGGCTGCCCAGGCCGTAGATGCACGACACGGTGGTGACGATGATCGCATCGCGGCGCTCCAGCAGCGCCTTGGTCGCCGAGAGGCGCATCTGCTCGATATGGTCGTTGATCGATGCATCCTTCTCGATGAAGGTGTCCGACGACGGTACATAGGCTTCCGGCTGGTAATAGTCGTAGTAGGAGACGAAGTACTCCACCGCGTTATTGGGGAAAAACGCCTTGAACTCACCGTACAGCTGCGCGGCCAGGGTCTTGTTCGGCGCCAGCACCAGGGTCGGGCGCTGAACCTGCTGGATCACGTTGGCAATGCTGAACGTCTTGCCCGAACCCGTCACCCCCAGCAGCGTCTGGTGCGACAGCCCGGCCTCGATGCCCTCGACCATCTGGCGGATCGCCTCGGGCTGGTCGCCGGCGGGCTGGAAACGGGTAACGAGCTGGAACTCGGACATGACGGACCTCGCGGTGCTGCAGCAACTGTAAATTTAGCCAGTAGTCTATACCCAAATGCGCCGGCACGGGGCGGCTTTCAAGGCACAGCCACAACCAGGTATTACGGTTGACCGGGCAATCAGACCGATGGTCAAAAAATATTTGCGCAAATACCCGGAAAAGCCGCGCCAGAGTGTCGCGGTCACCGGTCGGTATCACTATACTGACTCCCCGTTTGTGCACCGCTTCAGTGCATTCGGCTGGAGCGTGTACGCCCTATCACTCTCCAATCAGAGCCGAAGTAACAATGAGCCTGTTTTCCGCTGTCGAGCTGGCACCCCGCGACCCTATCCTGGGCCTCAACGAAGCATTCAATGCCGACCCACGTACCGACAAGGTCAACCTGGGTGTTGGCGTGTACTGCAATGAGGAAGGCCGCATTCCGCTGCTGCGCGCCGTGATCGAAGCCGAGACCCAGCGTGCAGCCCAGCATGCCTCGCGCGGCTACCTGCCGATCGATGGTATCGCCACCTACGACCAGGCCGTGCAAAAGCTGCTGTTCGGTGCCGAATCGCCACTGCTGGCCGCCGGCCGCGTGGTCACCGTGCAGGCCGTCGGTGGTACTGGCGCACTGAAAATCGGTGCCGACTTCCTCAAGCGGATTTCGCCAAACGCCGTGGTGGCCATCAGCGACCCGAGCTGGGAAAACCACCGCGCCCTGTTCGAGTCGGCCGGTTTCCCGGTGCAGACCTACCGCTACTACGACGCCCCGAGCAACGACGTCAACCGCGCCGGCATGCTCGAAGACCTCAACGCCCTGCCCTCCGGCTCGATCGTGGTGCTGCACGCCTGCTGCCACAACCCGACGGGCGTCGACCTGAGCCTGGACGACTGGAAAAACGTGCTGGAAGTGGTCAAGGCCAAAGGCCACGTGCCGTTCCTCGACATGGCCTACCAAGGCTTTGGCGACGGTATTGCCGAAGACGCCTTCGCGGTCCGCCTGTTCGCCGAGTCGGGCCTGGAGTTCTTCGTATCCAGCTCATTCTCCAAGTCGTTCTCGCTGTACGGCGAGCGCGTGGGTGCGCTGTCGGTGGTTACCGCCTCCAAAGACGAAAGCACCCGCGTGCTGTCGCAGGTCAAGCGCGTGATCCGCACCACCTATTCCAACCCGCCCACCCACGGCGCAACCATCGTCGCTACCGTGTTGAACAGCGCCGAGCTGCGCCAGATGTGGGAAACCGAACTGGCCGAAATGCGCGAACGCATCCACGGCATGCGCAAGCAGATGGTCGCGCTGTTGGCCGAATACGGTGCCAATCGCGATTTCAGCTTCGTCGGTCGCCAGGTCGGCATGTTCTCCTACTCGGGCCTGAGCGTAGAGCAGGTGGCCCGGTTGAAGAACGACTTTGGCATCTACGCGCTGGACACTGGCCGCATCGCTGTGGCTGCGCTGAACCAGAGCAACATCCATGTCGTCACCAAGGCGATCGTGCAAGTGTTGTAACTGCTTGATTTGGCAGGGGGTGGCTTGACTTCCCCCTGGCGATCGGTATGATGTGCGCAGATTCCGCGATAGCTCAGTCGGTAGAGCAAATGACTGTTAATCATTGGGTCCCTGGTTCGAGTCCAGGTCGCGGAGCCAAACATTGGAAAAGCCCCCGGCTGTCAAAGCAGCCGGGGGCTTTTTCGTTTGCTGCGAAGCCGGCGACGCACGCACAATGCAATCAGCTGCTGCGCCCAATCGGGTAGAACTCGCCACCGCTCCAAACGCCCAGCCATTGCTCACCGTCGATCTCGCGCGGCACCGCCAACTCCACCATCTGGTAGAACACATTGCGGTGTATCAATGCCTCGAGGTTGCTGCGCATCAGCACGTACGGCGACGGCGCTTGCGTCACCGGATCGGTGACTACCCGTAGCGGATTGGCCGGGCCGGCCTCGACCTGATCCTCGACATTGCTGGTAAAGCGCAGCACCTGCTGCTCGCCCTGCCCTTGCACCTCCAGCGCCACTGCCACGAACGGCGCATCGTCTACCTGGATGCCCACCTTTTCCACCGGGGTAATCAGGAAGTAATCGTCACCATCGCGGCGCAGAATGGTCGAGAACAGCCGCACCATCGGTTTGCGGCCGATGGGCGTGCCCAGGTAATACCAGGTGCCATCGCGGGCGATACGCATGTCGATGTCACCGCAGAAATCGGGGTTCCACAGGTGGACCGGTGGCAGGCCCTTGGCCTTGGGGATCTGCGCCAGCAGGTCGTTGGCCTTACCGGTGTCGCTCATCACACTCGCCTCACTCACTCATGCCCAGAAGGCTACGAGCGTACTCGCGCATCGGTGCGGCAAGCAAATCCTCGGGGGTTTTATCGTGGAACGTCAACAAACCGCCACGGCTCTTGATGCGAGCGGTATCGATCAGGTAGCGGGTATTGGTTTCGATCAGCATCATCTGCACCACACCGCTGTCCCAGCCCAGGCGGTCGACGGCTTGCTCGTCGTACCACTCGTCACCATTGCCGATGCGGTCGTCGGTGCGGGCAAAGCGGGTATACAGCACATAGTCGGCACCGACCGAACGGGCCTGCGCAATGGCCTCTTCCAGGCCCAGCGGGCCTTGGGCGCGGCGCACCAGCGGGAAATACTCGACGAAACTCTTGAACGCCTGCTCGGCCACTGCATTCTGCCGGGGTACCGGGCCCTTGCCAGGCGGCACGAATGCGCCCTGCCCTATGAAGATGAACGAGTCGGGCTGCAGGCGAATCGACAGCGTGCGCCGGGTTTCGCTATGGTCCAGCAGCCCTGCGTCGCTCATGTGATAACGGACGCCCTCGCCCATATCGCTGACATTCATGCAACCGCCCAACGCCATCAGCGCCAGCAGCAAGACCAGGCTACGCATCTTTCCTCCAGTGACCGGCGACGAAAAACCGGCGAATAGCCGGCGGATGCAGCTTTTGCGCCAGCTTCAGCCGCCGATTACCTTCATCACCGTCACGCCGCCGGAAAACGCCAATGCCTGTTTGTCTGCCAGCGCCTTGACCAGTAACCGCTGCAGCGCCGGCAAGGCTTGGTGACGTGGTTTCTCCAGAAGGTCGCCAACGAAATGACGACTACCCGACGACAGGCAGCCATGCAGCCAACCTGTGGACGACAGCCGTAGCCGCGAGCACGTCCGGCAGAACGGCACGCTCTCATTGGCGATCACGCCGAAGTGCCCCTTGCCGGGGATCTGATAGCGCATGGCGGTGGCGTCCACCGGCGCAGCGACACGGGCGAAGGCGTGCTGACCGCCGATCAGCGTGAGCAGGTCATCGAGGCTGACAAATTGCCGCAGGAAAGCAGAGTGATCACGCGCCAGATGGCCCATGCGCATCAGTTCGATGAAACGCAACTCAAAGCCGCGCGCCATGCAGTAATCCAGTAACGGCAGCACCTGGTCGAGGTTCTGCCCGCGCATCGGCACCATGTTCACTTTGATCTGCATGCCCATGGCGCGGGCCCGCTCCATCGCCGCCAGCACCGTGGCCAGGTCGCCGCCGCGGGCGATCTGGCGAAACGCCAACGGGTCCAGGGTGTCGAGCGAAACGTTCAGCCGGCGAATTCCGGCTGCCTGCAATTGCGGCAACTTACGGCCCAGCAGCTGACCATTGGTGGTCAGCGAAATATCCTCGAGGCCGAGTTTGGCCACCGCGGCGAGAAAGGCATCCAGGCGCGGACTGACCAGCGGTTCCCCACCGGTGATACGCAAGCGCTCGATGCCGGCTGCTTCAATCAGGTAGGCCACGCCACGCGCCAGTGCGTCTGCCGAAAGCTCGTCCTGCGCCGCCACCAGGCGCTTGCCGTCGGGCACGCAATAGGTACAGGCGTAATTGCAGGCAGCCGTCAGGCTGACACGCAGGTTGCGAAACCGCCTGCCTTGACGATCGACGATCATGGATGACTCCGGCATGGGTAAAAGGGGCCGGCAAAAGCTGACTCATAAATCAGGTTTTTGCAAGCCCTGTACGCATAGCCGGTGGGGCGTAGCTCAGTGGGACGGTTCCGGGTCGCGCTTGCGCTTGTTGCCCATGCGCACGCCAATGTCCATCAGGAACTGGAAGAAGCCTTCCTGATCTTCCAGCACATTACTCCAGAACGGTGAGTGGTACAGCGCAACGGCGCCATGCACCAGTGCCCAGGCGGCGCAGTAATGGAAGTAAGGAGGCACGTCTTCGAGCTTGCCTTCGCTGATGCGGCCCTTGATCAGCTGGGTGAGGCGGTCGAAGTTGGAAGCGCGGATGCTGTGCAACTGTTCGACCATTTCCGGCACCTGGTTGCCCTTGACCACCTTTTCTTCCAGGCGGTCGAACAGCCGGTAACGCTGAGGGTCACGCATGCGGAATTCGAAATAGGCACGCGACAGGGCCTCTTTGTCACGGTCGACGTCGGCCGAGTGCAGCAACCCGTTCAGGTCGCGCTCGTAGTCGAGCATCAGGCGCAGGTAGATCTCGGCCTTGGACTTGAAGTGCTTGTAGATCGTGCCTTTGCCGATGCCCACGGCGTCGGCGATCATCTCGACGGTGACGCTGTCTTCACCTTGCTCGAGAAACAGCTTGAGCGCGGTATCGAGGATTTCCTGTTCGCGACGGCGAAACTCACGGACCTTACGAGGTTCTTTCTGCATGGGAAGGACTGGATGACAATCGAAGCGGTTTATTATGCCTAACTTGCGGGAAATTGCACGGATCTTCCGAGCATGGCTGTGTTTCAGGATGCTCTCGACCATACGATGCGGGAGGAACCAGACGCGGCCGTATTCCAAATCTGTTTAAAAAACGACCAATAGCCACTGGCAGGCCGCCAAACCTGGCCAATACTAGAAGTGTTGGCGCGGCGCATCCCCCCTAGCGGCGCGCCGATAAAGGTGCTCAGGGACCGCGTACCTTTGTTTTACTCCTAATGGTCTTAACCCGGATTCCTCCCCCAGAACCCGGGTTTTTTTTGTGTGTTTGCGGGGGATATGCGTTGGAGGTGGGGTTTTGGGGATGGTATGAGGGGCGAAGGTGTTCGAGCCCACAGGCGCTGAATTTATTGTGGCAGGCACCTCATGGCCCTCACACAACCTTCAACTCCAATGAATCAACCCACCCGCGCCAACGGAAACAACCGCTTGAAGTTAGCCGTTGTCTGCTCAGCCAATTGCCCATAACTGGCCCCGCGCAGCGAAGCCACATACTCCGCCACTTCCCGCACATATTGCGGCAAGTTCGGCTTGCCGCGATACGGAATCGGCGCCAGGTACGGCGAATCGGTTTCCACCAACAAGCGGTCGACCGGCACTTGCCGCGCCACTTCCCGCAGGGCATCGGCATTGCGGAAGGTAACGATGCCAGACAGCGATATGTAATAGCCCAGGTCCAGCGCCGCCTTGGCCATGTCCCAGTCTTCGGTAAAGCAGTGCAGCACGCCAGCCTGCGGCAGATTGGCCTCGCGCAGCAGTGCCAGGGTATCGGCTCGCGCCGCCCGGGTATGCACGATCACTGGCTTGCCGGTCTGCCGCGAAGCCTCCAGGTGCAGGCGGAACGAGGCCTGCTGCAATTCAGCGGCTTCAGGCTCGTAGTGGTAATCCAGCCCGGTTTCGCCAATGGCCACCACATGCGGGTGGGCTAGTTCGCGCAGTAGCCATTCCAGCGCCGGGGTTTCGCCCGGCGCCAGGTCCAGCGGGTGTACACCGACCGAGCAGTCGACATCCGCGTACTGCTCGCTCAACGCCTTTACCGCGCCGGCGTTTTCGGCACTGACGCCGATGCACAGGAAATGCCCCACCCCGCGATCACGCGCCGCCTGCAGCGCAGCATCGAGCGAGCCCTGATGGGCACTGAGGTCAAGACGGTCAAGGTGGCAATGGGAGTCTACGAGCATGGGATAGCGGCACACATGGAAAATGGGAAATCAGCGGACGCCCGGCAGTTGCAGCCAATGGGCCAGCAGCGATTCGAGCAACAGGGTTTGATTGAGATTGGCCTTACCCAGCACCTTCTGGCGCTGTTCGAGGATCCACGCCTGCACCTCCAGCACCTTGGCCTGGCGGCTTTTCTGCGCCAGGTACTGCACCACCTTGCGCATATCGGCCAAGCCTAACCCCTCCTCGTCCTGGGTCAACTGGTAGCGCAGAATGAGGTGCGCCCAATCGCAGAACCAGTCGAATACCCTCAACATCGGCACAGCCTTCCAGGCTTCAGCCAGCTGGCTGGGCGATTGCTGTTGCTTGAACAACTTCTTCACCCCGTCAGTAACCAGCGCACGCTGCTCGCGCACACCCTGCGCCTGCAGGCTGATCGCCATCAGCGGCGAGCCGGCGGCCAAACTCAGCAATTCGTCGCGCTCGGCCTCGTCCATATCAGGCAACGCCGCGGCCAGCCAGGCCTGGCTCTGAGCCAGGATTGGCTGGGGGCAGGCTACCTGCTGACAACGGCTCTTGATGGTCGGCAGCAGCCGGCTGGGCTGGTGCGTGACCAGCAGCAACACGGTGTCGCCGGAGGGCTCCTCAAGGCTTTTCAACAGTGCGTTGGCAGCATTGACGTTCATGGCTTCGACCGGCTCGATCAACACCACCTTGCGGCCACCCAACTGCGCCGTCTGCACCACGAAGGCCACCAGCTCACGGACCTGGTCGACCTTGATCGGCTTATCGGCCTCTTCGGGCTCAAGGATGTAGTTGTCAGGGTGGCTACCGGCCTTCAGCAGCAGGCAGGACTTGCAGGTGCCGCAGGCATCAAGGCCTTGCGGCTGCTGGCACAACAGGCGGGCCATCAGACGCTCGGCCATGGCCCGCTTGCCAATGCCCTGCGGCCCGTGCAGCAGGTAGGCATGGGCATGCTGACTGCGCCCGGCCAATTGCTGCCAGAGCGCCTGCTGCCATGGGTAGGCCTCAGCCACGGCAACGCTCCACGATGGCCGGCAACAGCGCATCGATAGCACGCTGCACGGCGGCGAGCGGCTGTGCGGCATCCAGCAGGCTGTAACGCTGCGGTTCGCGCTGGGCGCGCTGCAGGTAGGCCTGGCGCACAGCCTGGAAAAACGCCTGGCCTTCCTGCTCGAAGCGGTCGAGGCGGCCGCGCGCAGCGGCACGGGCCAAACCGACTTCGACCGGCAGGTCGAACACCAGGGTCAGCTGCGGGCGAAGGTCGCCCTGGACGAATTGCTCCAGGGTGGCGATACGCTCGACCGACAGGGCGCGCCCGCCGCCCTGGTAGGCATATGTGGCATCGGTAAACCGGTCGCACAACACCACAGCGCCACGGGCCAGCGCCGGGCGGATCACCTGGGCCAGGTGCTGGGCGCGGGCAGCGAACACCAGCAGCAGTTCGGTGTCGGCGGCCATGGGTTCATCGCTGGGGGCCAGTAGCAGCTCACGCACCTTCTCGGCCAGCGGCGTGCCACCAGGCTCACGGGTCAGCACCACATCCAGGCCGTGCTCGCGCAAGCGCGCCGCCAGGTAGTCGCGGTTGGTGCTTTTGCCCGCGCCTTCGGGGCCTTCCAAAGTAATAAACAAGCCGCTCACAGGCAGTCCTTAATGTTGTTCGTCAGGCGTTGCCGGCTCGGCCGCCTGGGCATCACCGGCGGGAGCGGCCGGCGCCGGCTGCGCAGCCGGCTCATCGGGAACCGACTGCTCTTCGCCGGCGGCTGGCGCAGCGTCATCGGCGCCCGGCTTTGCCGGCTGCTGCGGCGCGGGGCTGGAGCGATAGTCTGCCCGCCGCTTGAGCTGAAACTCGCGCACCGCCGAGTTGTGATCGTTGAGGTCGTCGGAGAACACATGGCTGCCGTCGCCACGGGCGACGAAGTACAGGCTGGTGCCATCGGCCGGGTTAAGCGCCGCGTGAATCGCCTCGCGGCCGACCATGGCAATCGGCGTGGGCGGCAGGCCAGTGATGGTGTAGGTATTGTAGGGCGTAGGCTCACGCAGGTCGGCACGGGTGATCTTGCCGTTATAGCGTTCACCCATCCCGTAGATAACCGTCGGATCGGTCTGCAGCATCATGCCCAGGCGCAAACGCCGCACGAACACCCCGGCGATCTGCCCGCGCTCTTGGGGGATGCCGGTTTCCTTCTCCACCAGCGAAGCCATGATCAGCGCCTGGTAGGGATCGCGGTACGGCAGGTCGGTGGCGCGCTCGGCCCATTCCTTGGCCAGCACCTCTTCCAGACGCATGTAGGCCTGCTGCAGCAATTCGACGTCGCTCATGCCGCGCACGAAGCGGTAGGTATCGGGGAAGAACCTGCCCTCAGGGAACACACCGGTATGGCCGAGTTTGTCCATGACCTCGGCGTCCGACAGGCCATCCAGGGTGTGCTTGAGCTTTTCATGCTTGGCCACGGCCGCGCGCAGCTGGCGGAAGGTCCAGCCCTCGACCAGGGTCAGGTTGTATTGAACTACGTCGCCCCGGCGCCAGGCGTCGAACAGCTGCTCGACGGTCATGCCAGGGGTGAGGCGATATTCGCCGGTGTGCAACGGGGTACCGGCCATGTTGAAGCGCCAGTACAGGCGCAACCAGACGGCGTCGTCGAGCAGCCCTTCGGTTTGCATGCGGTAGAACATGCGGTTGGGCGTGGTGCCATTGGGCACGTCGAGCAGGCGTTCCTGCGTGACGTGCAGTGGCTGCTCCAGGACCGAGTTGATTTTCCAGGCCGACCAGCCTAGCGCCAGACCGGCGAGGATCAGACCCATTTCCAGCAGCAGCAGGAATTTACGTCTCACGAATTCAGGTTTCCAGTAACGTACGGGCAACGGCCTGCAGTTTTCGGGTAAGCGGGCCCGGCGACCAGTTTAACGCGGCAAGCCCGCGCACGGGCCACACGCCATAGACGCTGTTGCAAACAAATACTTCATCGGCCTGCTCCAGCGCACCAAACGGCAGGTCGCAGACGTTGGCCGTAATACCCTGCAAGCGCGCCTGTTCGAGCAAGGCACCGCGCATGACCCCGGCCACGCCACAACGGCTGAGGTCGGCAGTAAAAAGCACGCCGTCGCGCACCAGGAACAGATTGCTGTATACCCCTTCGATCACCCGGCCTTGCCCGTCACACATCAGGCCCTCGGCATGGTCACTGTCCTGCCATTCGGCACGGGCCAGCACCTGCTCCAGGCGGTTGAGGTGTTTGAGCCCGGCCAGCAACGGTTGTTCCCCAAGCCGTGTCTGGCAGGGGAACAAGCGTACGCCCTGCTCGGCATGGGCAACAGGATAGCTGGGTAATGGGCCGCCCTGCAGGATACGCCGGGGCACGGCATCGGCAACCGGCGCGTAACCACGCTGGCTGTCGCCACGGGTGAGGATGAGTTTGGCTACCCCGTCGCCGAGCTGGCTGGCGTAGCGCAGCAATTCCTCACGCACCTGCGCCAGGTCGGCGCCAATCGCCAGCCGCTGGCAACCCAGCGCCAGGCGAGCGAGATGGCCATCCAGGAGGCTGGGCCGGCCATGCCGAACGGCGATGGTTTCGAAAAGACCATCGCCGTAAGCCAGCCCGCGGTTCTGCAGATTGAGCGCAGTCGCAGGCTGGCCGTCGATCCAGCTGAGCATCAACCGGCGAACCGGCGGAACACCAGCGAGCCGTTGGTGCCACCAAAGCCGAACGAGTTGGACAACACCACATCGATCGGCATGCTGCGCGCCTGGTGCGGCACGAAGTCCAGGTCGCAACCCTCGTCCGGTTCGTCCAGGTTGATGGTCGGCGGCGCCATCTGGCTGTTGATCGCCAGCACACTGAAGATCGCCTCTACCGCGCCGGCTGCCCCCAGCAGGTGGCCGGTCATCGACTTGGTCGAGCTGACTGCCAGCTTGTAGGCGTGGTTGCCGAATACGCGCTTGATCGCCGCCACCTCGGCAATATCGCCCGCGGGGGTCGAAGTGCCATGGGCGTTGATGTAGCTCACGTGCTCCGGCTGGATGCCAGCATCGCGCAGGGCGTTGGCCATGCAGCGCGCAGCGCCTTCACCGGAGTCTGGTGGCGAGGTCATGTGGTAGGCGTCGCCGCTCATGCCAAAACCGATCAACTCGGCATAGATGGTCGCCCCACGGGCCTGGGCATGCTCCAGTTCTTCGAGCACCAAGGCACCGGCACCGTCGGACAGCACGAAACCGTCGCGACCTTTGTCCCATGGGCGGCTGGCGCGGGCAGGCTCGTCGTTGCGGGTGGACAGCGCGCGCGAAGCACCGAAGCCACCCATGCCCAGCCCGCAAGCGGCCATTTCGGCGCCGCCGGCAATCATTACGTCGGCTTCACCGTAGGCGATATTGCGCGCGGCCATGCCGATGCAATGGGTGCCGGTGGTGCAGGCCGTGGCAATGGCGTAGTTGGGGCCCTGCAGGCCCAGGTGGATCGACAGGAAACCCGAGATCATGTTGATGATCGAGCCCGGCACGAAGAATGGCGAAATGCGACGCGGCCCCGAGTCATGCAGGATGCGGCTGGTTTCTTCGATGTTGGTCAGGCCACCGATCCCCGACCCCATGGCCACGCCGATGCGCTCGCGGTTGGCGTCGGTGACTTCCAGGCCGGCATTACGCACCGCCTGGAACCCGGCCGCCAGGCCGTACTGGATGAACAGGTCGAGTTTGCGGGCCTCTTTGGCCGACAGGTACTGCTCCACCTCGAAGCCTTTCACCGAGCCGCCAAAACGGGTGGAGTAGGCAGACAGGTCCGTGTGTTCGATCGGACCGATGCCACTGCGGCCAGCCAGAATGCCCTGCCAGGTGCTCGGTACATCGGTACCCAGTGGCGACAGCATACCCATACCGGTGACCACGACGCGTCTACGCGACACAGTACTCTCCTTTTCTAATAACAGAGTCTCTTGGCATTGCATTCAAGCGCTGGAATGAAATGGCAACAGGCTCTTGGTGCGCGGTGAACGAGGCGGCCTGGACAATACGCGGCGCTCGCAAAGAAAAAACCGCACGCCAGCGAAGGCAGTGCGGTTTTCCCCGACAAGTAGCGTCGACGGTAACGTCTTAAGCCTGGTGGTTCTTGACGTAGTCGATAGCAGCTTGAACGGTAGTGATCTTCTCGGCTTCTTCGTCAGGGATTTCGGTCTCGAATTCCTCTTCCAGAGCCATCACCAGTTCAACGGTGTCAAGCGAATCGGCACCCAGGTCATCGACGAAGGACTTCTCAACAGTCACTTCTTCTGCCTTGACGCCCAGTTGCTCGGCGACGATATTCTTGACGCGTTCTTCGATGGTGCTCATACCTAGTTTTCACTCCTAATGGATATATGCAGGCAGCTGGCCGGTGGCTAATTTTATAGAAAGACGTTCGCTTTTCAAGCTGAACCTGCCTTCAGGCTAGTCACCGCACCCGCTGTCTGGAATCTGATTGCAGCTTTATAACGGATTTTAGGCTCGCAGTATGACTCTTTTTTTACGAAATCCGTCACATTGAGTTGCAGGGTTACATGTACATCCCGCCGTTGACCGGCACGGTTGCACCGGTTACATAGGCTGCACCGTCCGAAGCCAGGAACGAAACCACCTTGGCAATTTCGTCGGCCTGCCCCAGGCGGCCCAGTGGAATCTGGGTTTGCAGGGCTTCGCGCTGCGCTTCAGGCAGTTCGCGGGTCATGTCGGTATCGATGAAACCAGGGGTCACCGAGTTGACGGTAATGCCACGCGAACCGACTTCACGCGCCAGGGCGCGGCTGAAGCCTTCCAGCCCGGCCTTGGCAGCCGCATAGTTGGCCTGGCCAGCGTTACCCATGGCACCGACGACCGAGCCGATGCTGATGATACGACCCCAACGGGCCTTGGTCATGCCACGCAGCACGCCCTTGGACAGACGGTAGAGGCTGTTCAGGTTGGTGTCGATCACGTCGAACCATTCGTCGTCTTTCATGCGCAGCATGAGGTTGTCCCGGGTGATGCCGGCGTTGTTGACCAGAATGGCCGGGGCGCCGAACTGCTCGCCAATGGCAGCCAGTACCGCGTCAACCGACTCGGCGCTGGTCACGTTCAGTTCCATGCCGGTGCCGGTGATACCGTGCTCTTTCAGGGTGGCGGCGATACGCTCGGCGCCGGAGGCCGAAGTGGCGGTACCAATCACGGTTGCGCCCTGGCGGCCCAGTTCCAGGGCGATGGCCTGGCCAATGCCACGGCTGGCGCCAGTGACCAGTGCAACTTTACCTTGCAGGCTCATGCAAGCTTCTCCAAATCAGGCCAGTGCCGCGCGGGTGGCGGCAACGGCGTCAGGGGTATTGAGGTTGTAAGTGGTCACGCCATCGGCGCAACGCTTGTTCAGGCCAGCCAGGACTTTGCCCGGGCCGCACTCGACCAGATTGACTGCACCATTGGCGGCCAGGGCCTGCACGCACTCAACCCAGCGTACCGGCTGGTACAGCTGCGCCAGCAGGTCCTGCTTGAGGGCATCGAGGTCGGCCGCGATGGCGGCGGTGACGTTCTGCACCACCGGAATCTGCGGGGCCTTCCACTCGATGGCGTTGACCGCATCGGCAAAGCGCTCGGCAGCTGGCTTCATCAGGGCGCAGTGCGAAGGCACGCTGACGGCCAGCGGCAGGGCGCGCTTGGCGCCTTTGGCCTTGCACAGCTCCATGGCGCGGTCGACCGCCGCCTTGTTGCCGGCGATGACCACCTGCCCTGGCGAGTTGAAGTTGACGACACTGACCACTTCATCTTCAGCCGCTTCGGCGCACAGCTCCACGACCACAGCGTCGTCCAGGCCGAGGATGGCGGCCATGGCCCCGTGCCCGGCAGGTACCGCTTCCTGCATCAGCTGGCCACGGCGCTCGACCAGGCGCACAGCGTCTTTCAGGCTGATGCTGCCGGCAGCGACCAGGGCGCTGTATTCACCCAGGCTATGACCGGACACGAAAGCTGGCGTGGCACCGCCCTCTTCCAGCCACAGACGCCACAGCGCGATGGACGCGGCGAGGATCGCCGGCTGCGTCTTGTCAGTCTGGTTGAGTTGCTCTTCCGGACCTTCCTGAACCAGCTTCCACAGGTCGTAACCGAGAGCTTCAGAAGCTTCCTTGAAGGTTTCGATGATCACTGGCTTCTCGGCGCCGAGCTCGGCGAGCATGCCCAGCGACTGGGAACCTTGACCGGGAAAGACGAATGCGAGAGATGCAGACATTGAACAAGCCCTTATGATCTTGTCGTCGGATAGGGTACGCCAGGCCTTGGGCCAGGCGCGGAATCTGAAAGCTTGGATGAAGACGCAGACCAAGCGGTCACATTTAAGCACTTCATCGGGGATATGCCTAAGGTCTTTGTTTGCCTGCCCGGGCCCCGTCGCAGGCTAAAGCAGCAGGTCCTCCAAACGCCCGTGCAAACGCTGCGGCAGATTCTCCTGAATCTCGATCAACGCCCGCTGGATGGCACTCTGGAACCCCTGAACGCCCGCAGAGCCATGGCTCTTGATGACGATACCCTGCAAACCCAGGAAACTCGCGCCATTGTGCCGCGCCGGCGCCAGGTCGGCCTGCAGGCGCTTGAGCAGGGGCATGGCCACGGCTCCAGCGGCCCGCGCCAGCAACCCGCCCTTGAACAATTGCTCGATCCGCGCACCGATCATGGTGGCCAGGCCCTCGCTGGATTTGAGCAGGATATTGCCAACGAAGCCGTCGCACACCACCACATCCGCCTCGCCACGGTAGAGCCCGTCACCTTCGACAAAGCCCACATAGTTGAGCCCGCGGGCATTGTGCAACAGGCTTGCCGCCAACTTGACCTGCTGGTTGCCCTTGATGTCCTCGGTACCGATGTTCAGCAACGCCACCCGCGGGCGGTGAACACCCAGGGCCTGGGCGGCCACCGACCCCATCACGGCGAACTGGTACAGGTTTTCGGCACTGCAATCGACATTGGCGCCCAGGTCGAGCAACTGGCAGTAACCGGCCTGGGTCGGGATCGCCGCCACCATGGCCGGGCGGTCGATACCCGGCAGGGTCTTGAGCACGAAGCGTGACAATGCCATCAGCGCGCCAGTGTTGCCGGCACTGACGCAGGCCTGGGCCTTGCCATCACGCACCAGTTCCAGGGCGATGCGCATGGACGAGCCCGGCTTGCCACGCAGCACCTGGGATGGCCGCTCGTCCATGCCGACCACTTCACTGGCGGCGACGATTTGCAGGCGCGCGCGATCCGCAGCCGCAAGGCCGCTGACAAGATCTTCCAGGAGGGAGGGTTGACCGACGAGGGTCAGGTGCAACGAGGGGGTAGCGGAAAGGCAGGCAATGCTAGCCTGAACAATGCTGCGGGGACCGAAGTCCCCGCCCATTGCGTCGATCGCGATGACCTGAGCGGACAAGGATTACTCGTCAGCGCCCTTGTCGACCACTTTGCGACCACGGTATACGCCTTCTGGCGAAACGTGGTGGCGCAGGTGGACTTCACCGGTGGACTTGTCTACCGACAGCGCGTTTTCCGACAGGGCGTCGTGCGAACGGCGCATGTCACGGGCAGAGCGGGATTTTTTGTTCTGCTGAACAGCCATAATTGATTAACTCCTAAACGTTTGGGTCACGCTTTAACTGCGCCAAAACACTGAACGGGTTGGACCGCGATACCTCGTCCTTGCTCGATTCGGGCTCGTCTGCGCCCGCCGGCTGCTGGCATTCTTCCGGATGATGAGCAGGCACGATTGGCAGGGCGAGCAGAAGCTCCTCCTCGATCAATGCCTGCAGATCCAAAGGATCTTCGCCCAGTTCCAGCACGTCATAGCCTTTCGGCAACGACTGGGTATTCGCACCCTCCTTCACCACAGCGTAAGTGCATTCGCTATGGATCGGCAGGGTGACCAGCTCAAGACAACGCTGGCAAACCATTTTGACTTCGACGTCCAGCTCGCTGTGGATAACCACCACGTGCTGTTCATCTCGTTCAAAATCGAACTTCGCCTGCACCGTACCGACATTGTCGGAAAGCGGGTCGCAGAGTCTTTCCAAATCAGCGAGCGGCAGCGAACCGTTAAGGGTTACGCCACGATCGGCTAATTTGCGCGGGTCAACGTGAGGTGGAATCGGGTCATTCAACATAGGCGCAGCATAATAGGGATGCCCCCCGCCCCTGTCAAAGGAAATTAGGCGGCATCGTGCGTGATAGAATTTGTTCAACTGAATCAGGAGTCTACCATGCTTCCTCTGTTACTGGCTTCCAGCTCTGCCTATCGCCGCGAACTGCTCGCCCGCCTGCAACTGCCTTTCACCTGGGCAAGCCCCGACATAGACGAGCAGCGCCAGGCCGGCGAGCCAGCGCCAGAGCTGGTGCAGCGCCTGGCCAGGCAGAAGGCCGAGGCACTGGCGGGCAACCACCCCGGGCACCTGATCATCGGCTCGGACCAGGTGGCGGTGCTGGGCGAACAGGTGCTGGGCAAGCCGCAGACCTTCGAGCGCGCGTGCGAACAACTGCTGGCGTGCAGCGGGCAGCAGGTGTGCTTCCTGACCGGGCTGGCACTGCTTAACAGCGCCACCGGGCAATGCCAGGTCGATTGCATAGCGTTTACCGTGACCTTGCGCGAACTGAGCCGCGAGCAGGTGGAGCGCTATGTCGCGGCGGAGCAGCCGCTGGACTGCGCTGGCAGCTTCAAGGCGGAGGGGTTGGGGGTGAGTTTGTTTCAGAGCACCCATGGCTGCGACGCCACCAGCCTGATCGGGCTACCGTTGATTCGGCTGGTGGACATGCTGACCAAGGAAGGGGTGGTGATTCCTTGAGGGCCTGGGGCCGCTCTGCGGCCCATCGCCGGCAAGCCGGCTCCCACGGGTACTGCACAAGTTTTGAGAACTGTGGGATGCCTGTGGGAGCCGGCTTGCCGGCGATGGGGCCAGAACAGGCAATCAGCGCAGCTGTGGCCCCTGGAAGCCCATCCACATGGCCAGGTGCTCAGCCACACTGGCCCCGACCCGCTTGGAGAAGCGGTCAAACGGCGATTCCTGCACGGTGAAGTCCACCAACTCCTTCTCACCCACGATCTCACGCGCCACATAACTGGCACTGCCCAGCCCATCCACCAGCCCCAGCGCCTTGGCTTGCTCACCCGACCACACCAGGCCACTGAACAGCTCCGGGTGCTCCTTGTCTTTCAGGCGCTCGCCGCGGCCCTGCTTGACCATGGCGATGAACTGGTTGTGCGTGGTGTCCAGCACCCCTTGCCAGAACCGCGTCTCCTCGGGCTTTTCCGGCGAGAACGGGTCAAGGAACGCCTTGTGCTCACCCGAGGTGTAGGCGCGGCGCTCGACACCCAGCTTTTCCATGGTGCCGACGAAGCCGTAGCCGGCCGCCGTTACCCCGATGGACCCGACCAGGCTGGCCTTGTCGGCGTAGATCTCGTCTGCGGCACTGGCAATGTAGTAGGCACCGGACGCCCCCAGGTCGGCGATTACCGCGTACAGCTTGATGGCCGGGTATTCGGCACGCAGGCGGCGGATTTCGTCGTACACGTAACCGGCCTGCACCGGGCTGCCACCCGGGCTGTTGATGCGCATTACCACAGCTTTGGTCTTGCTGTCTTTGAAGGCCTCACGCAGGCTCTTCACGATATTGTCTGCGCTGGCCGCCTCCTGGTCGGCAATCACGCCACGCACCTCGACCAGTGCGGTATGGCTGGCACCGCGCGAGGCCGCCTTGTCCATATCCATCAGCGGCGAGAACAGCGCCAGGATGCCGAACAGGTAAACGAAGGTCAGCAGCTTGAAAAAAATCCCCCAGCGCCGTGAGCGGCGCTGCTCCTGCACACTGGCCAACAGGGTCTTTTCCAGCAGTTGCCAGCTCTTGCGCTCTTCGCGCTCCCCGGGCTCGGCCTCGGGGGCTTTCCATTCGTCTGCCATGCTCACCTACCTTGGAAGTGGAATTGCGGCCCCAGCCAACCACTCGCGCAGCTGGGAAAAATGCTCGATGCACACCTGCGGGCCAAACTCGGCCAGCGCCTGTAACGACATGGCACCATAGCCCACGGCCACCGAATGCATGCCGGCATTGCTGGCCATTTGCAGGTCGAATGCCGAATCTCCGACCATCAGCGCACGCTGCGGTTCTACACCACAATGGCCGAGAATTTCCTCGAGCATCAGCGGGTGTGGCTTGCCACGGGTTTCATCAGCGGCGCGGGTAATGTCGAAAAACGCCTGCCAGCCATTGGCCTTGAGCACCCGATCGAGGCCGCGACGGGCCTTGCCGGTGGCCACCGCCAGGCGGTAACCCTCGGCGCGGAAGGCGTCCAGCGACTCGCTCACACCCTCGAACAGCGGCGAAGGCTGCTGATCCAGGGCGGTGTAGATATCAGCGTAGTGCTGACGGAAGCTTTCGACCTGAACGGGCTCCAGGTGCGGGTACAGGGTATGGATGGCCTCGTCCAGGGCCAGGCCGATGATGCCCTTGATCGCATCATCACTGCGTTGCGCCTCACCGGCACGCACGGCAGCCGCGTTCATGGACTCGACGATGCGCCCGATGGAGTCGGCCAGCGTGCCGTCCCAGTCGAATATCAGCAGTTCATAAGCTTTTTTCATAGGTCACGGCGCACTCAGCCGCTCCACCGTCTTGGCCCAGACATCGTCCACCGGCGCTTCAAGCTTGAGCTCGCCACCGTCCGGCAGCGGCACGGTCAGCGCGTAGGCGTGCAGGAACAGGCGCTTGCCACCCAACTCGCGAATTTCGCGGCTGAAATCTTCGTCGCCGTATTTGTTGTCGCCGGCGATCATGTGCCCGGCATGCAGGGTATGCACGCGAATCTGGTGGGTACGCCCGGTGATTGGCCGCGCCTCGACAATGGTGGCGAAATCGCCGAAGCGACGCAGCACGCGGAACAGGGTCAGCGCCTCCTTGCCCTCATCGTTCACCTCGACCATGCGCTCGCCCGAGCGCAGGTTGCTTTTGAGCAGGGGCGCGTTGACCTGTTTCTTGGCCGTGGGCCAGTGGCCCCGCACCAATGCCATGTAGCGCTTGTCCACGCCATCACCGCGCAGCGCCGCATGCAGGTGGCGCAACATGCTGCGCTTCTTGGCGATCATCAGCAGACCGGAGGTGTCGCGGTCCAGGCGGTGCACCAGCTCCAGCTCCTTGGCGTCAGGGCGCAGCTGGCGCAGCGCCTCGATCACGCCGAAGCTCAGGCCACTACCGCCATGCACGGCGATGCCGGCCGGCTTGTTCATCACGATCAGCGCCTTGTCTTCATAGACGATGGCCGCCTCCAGGCGCTGCAACAGCCCCTGGGCGACCGGTGCCGGCTCGTCGCGCTCCGGCAGGCGGACGGGCGGCACCCGCACGATATCGCCGGCCTGGATCTTGTACTCGGGTTTCACGCGGCCCTTGTTGACCCGCACCTCACCCTTGCGCAGGATGCGGTAGACCAGGGTCTTGGGTACGCCCTTGAGCGCCGTGATGAGGAAATTGTCGATGCGTTGGCCGGCAAGCTCCGGCGCGACTTCGATCAGCTGTACGCCGGAAGTCGGAGGGGTATTGGTCGTCATGGCGGGAATCATAACAATTTTTTATGGAATTGAAGCACTTAATCATTGCTGCTATAGTCGCGAACGCCGCCAAAAGTGGCAGGCCAGCAAAACCAGGCCCAGAGCCGGTTGCTGACCTACGCAATTCTCCAGGACGCGAGGCCGTCCTACGGGGTTTTCGCCAGTTTACCGAATTGCCTGGAATCGCCACCAGCGCTGTGTAGAGAAGACCGAAAAAAAACGACAAGTGTGGTTGTTCACCTGCTTACCCGATTCTTTTCGTTGTAGCTCTGCCCGCCCCCGTCGCTTCCACGCAACGCAAGGCGAATGCTCCGGAAACAACAGCCTTGGACATGTAATGGCGTCAGCTTCCCATTCGAAGCTGGCGAAAAATGCAACCCGTTGCGGATTCAGCGCGCGGCAGCACCCGAATTATCAGGGATACGTGCAGGGTGGAGATGCACAGCCCTCGGACCGTGTAGCACCGCGTCCGGCCAGCAGCCGATTGAAGGCTGGTGAGCGGATAAGGTCCTGAACAGATGCCCCCGGGCGTCCACGGCTGACGGTTGATTCCTCCTCCTGACTGAGTGCACAAGGCCCGCTTGGTTGATTCGGATACCCATTCGAAGCCACCGGGGCCTTGTTGGCACCGCAGCAAACAGGACGCGTCGTCGCGACAACGGCAGGCTGGGCAACCGGCTGGTGCCGAACGTTGCTCGACACGGGGGTGGCCCGGCCACCCTTTGCGCACCTTGGCACCGACCATGAGACGTCGTGTGTGCCGAACGCCGTTTCCGGCAGCCCGGAAACCGACGGTACAACATGAAAAGAATGCTGATTAACGCAACTCAACCCGAAGAGTTGCGTGTAGCCCTGGTGGACGGCCAACGTCTCTACGACCTGGACATTGAGTCCGGCGCGCGTGAGCAGAAAAAGGCCAACATCTACAAAGGCAAGATCACCCGCATCGAACCCAGCCTCGAAGCCGCTTTCGTCGACTTCGGTTCCGAACGTCACGGCTTCCTGCCGCTGAAAGAAATCTCCCGCGAATACTTCAAGAAAACCCCGGAAGGCCGGGTGAACATCAAGGAAGTGCTCAGCGAAGGCCAGGAAGTCATCGTTCAGGTCGAGAAGGAAGAGCGTGGCAACAAAGGTGCCGCCCTCACCACCTTCATCAGCCTGGCCGGCCGCTACCTGGTACTGATGCCCAACAACCCGCGCGCCGGTGGCATCTCGCGCCGCATCGAAGGCGAAGAGCGCAACGAACTGCGCGAAGCCCTGAACGGCCTGACCGTACCGGGCGACATGGGCCTGATCGTGCGCACCGCCGGCCTGGGCCGCAGCAGCGAAGAAATGCAGTGGGACCTGGACTACCTGCTGCAACTGTGGACCGCCATCAAGGAAGCGTCCCTGGACCGCGCCGCGCCGTTCCTGATCTACCAGGAAAGCAACGTCATCATCCGCGCCATCCGCGACTACCTGCGCCAGGACATCGGCGAAGTATTGATCGACAGCATCGACGCCCAGGAAGAAGCCCTGACCTTCATCCGCCAGGTGATGCCGCAGTACGCCAGCAAGGTCAAGCTCTACGAAGACAGCGTGCCGCTGTTCAACCGCTTCCAGATCGAAAGCCAGATCGAAACCGCCTTCCAGCGCGTGGTCGACCTGCCGTCCGGTGGCTCGATCGTGATCGACCCGACCGAAGCCCTGGTGTCCATCGACATCAACTCGGCGCGCGCCACCAAAGGCAGCGACATCGAAGAAACCGCCCTGCAGACCAACCTGGAAGCGGCCGAGGAAATCGCCCGCCAGCTGCGCCTGCGTGACATCGGCGGCCTGATCGTCATCGACTTCATCGACATGACCCCGGCCAAGAACCAGCGCGCCGTCGAAGAGCGCGTGCGTGAGTGCCTGGAAGCCGACCGCGCCCGCGTGCAGGTTGGCCGCATCTCCCGCTTTGGCCTGCTGGAAATGTCCCGTCAGCGCCTGCGCCCATCGCTGGGTGAAAGCAGCGGCATCGTCTGCCCACGTTGCTCCGGCACCGGCATCATCCGTGACGTCGAGTCGCTGTCGCTGGCCATCCTGCGCCTGATCGAAGAAGAAGCCCTGAAAGACCGCACCGCCGAAGTGCGTGCCCAGGTGCCAATCCCGGTAGCAGCGTTCCTGCTCAACGAAAAGCGTAATTCCATCACCAAGATCGAGCTGCGCACCCGTGCGCGCATCATCATCCTGCCGAACGATCACCTGGAAACCCCGCACTTCGAAGTCCAGCGCCTGCGCGACGACAACCCGGAAGTGCTGAACAACCAGTCCAGCTACGAAATCGCCGCCAGCGAAACCGAAGAAGCACCACAACCGACTGCTACCCGTACCCTGGTTCGCCAGGAAGCGGCCGTGAAAACCGCCCCGGCCCGCGCCAATGCACCGGTACCGGCCGCCGCCGAAGTGCAGCAGCCTGCACCGGCCGCCGCCGCGCCGAGCGCGCCGGAGCCAAGCCTGTTCAAGGGCCTGGTCAAGTCGCTGGTCAGCCTGTTCGCCGGCAAGGACGAGCCTGCCGCTGCCCCGGTCGCCCCTGCCGCCGAGAAACCGGCCGCCGAGCGCAGCCCACGCAACGAAGAACGCCGCAACGGCCGTCAGCAAAGCCGCAACCGCAATGGCCGCCGCGACGAAGAGCGCAAACCACGTGAAGAGCGTGCCGAACGCGCACCACGCGAAGAGCGTCAGCCACGCGAGGAACGCGCTGCGCGTGAAGAACGTGCGCCACGTGAAGAGCGCGCACCACGCGAGGAACGCGCCCCACGCCAGCCACGCGAAGACCGCCGTGGCAACCGTGGCGAAGAGCGCGTGCGCGAACTGCGCGAGCCGCTGGATGCCACTCCGCCAGCCGAGCGCGAAGAGCGCCAGCCGCGTGAAGAGCGCGTAGCCCGTGAAGAGCGTGCACCGCGCGAAGAACGCGCCCCGCGTGAAGAGCGTGCTCCGCGCGAAGAACGTGCTCCACGTGAAGAACGTGCCCCGCGCGAAGAACGTGCTCCACGTGAAGAACGTGCCCCGCGCGAAGAACGTGCTCCACGTGAAGAACGTGCCCCACGCCCACCCCGTGAAGAGCGTCAGCCACGCGCTGCCGAAGAAGCGGCCGAACAGGCTGCCGAGCTGGCCGAAGAGCAACTGCCGAACGAAGAACAGCTGCAAGACGAGCAGGAAGGCACGGATGGCGAGCGTCCGCGCCGCCGCTCGCGTGGCCAGCGTCGCCGCAGCAACCGTCGTGAACGTCAGCGCAATGCCAATGGCGAGCTGATCGACGGCGAAGAAGAAGGCAGCGACGAGCAGCCACAGCAGCACCAGGCCACCGAGCTGGGTGCTGAACTGGCGGCGGGCCTGGCCGTGACTGCCGCTGTCGCGACCAGCAACATCAGCAGCGATGCCGAGGCCCAGGCCAACCAACAGGCCGAGCGCGCCAACGCTGACGTCGTTGCCGCTGCAGCAACCGACAACAGCGAAGCCGCCCAGCCGGTTGAGCAGGCTGAAAAGCTCGAGCAAGTCGAAGTTGTCACCAAGGTTGAAGAAGTGGCCGTGGCCCCAGTGGTCGAGCAGCCGGTCAGCGAGCCTGTGGCCGTGGTCGAGGCAACTGCCGAGCCAGTGGTCGAAGTCGCGCCACAACCGGTCGTCGAAGAAGCGCCTGTTGTCGAGCCGGCCGTGGCTGTCGAAGCTCCGGTAGAAGCGCCAGCTGTCGAAGCCGGTGAAATCGAGCAAGCGCCGACCGTGGTCGAGGCTGCGCCGGCTGTCGAACAGCCTGCCCCGGTTGCCGAAGCCCAGCCAGAAGTAGTGGCCGAGCCTGCACCTGTGGTTGCCGAGCCTGCGCCGGTCGCGGCCCCAGCTGTGGTAGAGCCTGCCACTGTCATGCTGGCCAACGGCCGCGCGCCGAACGACCCGCGTGAAGTGCGCCGCCGCAAACGTGAGGCCGAGGCTGCCGCCAAAGCCGCGCAGGAAGCTGCTGCAGCCACTGGCGAGCCAGCCCTGGAAACCGCCGATGAGCAAAAGCCTCATCATGGTTGATAGCCAAGGCTGAATGAAAAAGCCCCGCCAGTGCGAACTGGCGGGGCTTTTTCTTGGCCTATCACTTTATGTCAGCGCCGGGGCTGCCCTTTGTAGGAGCGGCCTTGTGTCGCGATGGGGCGCAAAGCGGCCCCGGGAATATTTGCATTGACGCTGAAATCTGGGGCCGCTACGCGCCCCATCGCGACACAAGGCCGCTCCTACAGGTTCTGCACCGCCCTCTAATTCAGTACAGGTTAGGCTCCATCTCCAGCTCAACCCCGAACCGTTCGAGGATATCGGCCTGGATCCGTCGCGCCAGCGCATGCATCTGCGCCCCACTCGCCTGGCCATGGTTGACCAGCACCAGCGACTGCAAGCGATGCACCCCGGCATCACCCTCGCGATAGCCCTTCCAGCCTGCCTGCTCGATCAACCAGCCTGCGGCCAGCTTTACCTGACCGTCAGCCTGCGGATAGGCGACCACGCCGGGGTACTGCGCACGGATACGCGCCACGCATTCGGCTGAAACCACCGGGTTCTTGAAGAAGCTTCCGGCATTACCCAGCTCGGCCGGGTCTGGCAGCTTTTCGCGGCGAATGCTGCAGATCGCATCGCTGATCGCCTGCGCCGTCGGTTCGGTCACGCCCTGCTCTGCCAGGCGCTGGCGGACCGGGCCGTAGTCCAGGTGCGCGTGCAGGGTCCGGCTCAAGGCAAACCGCACCCGCAGGATCAACCACCGGCCTGGGTTACGCTTGAATACGCTGTCGCGGTAACCGAAGGCACAGTCCGCCAGCGCGAAGTCGCGCAGCTCGCCCGTCTCGCGGTCCAGGGCCGTAAGGCCGACGAACACGTCCTTGATCTCCACCCCGTAGGCACCCACGTTCTGCATGGGTGCAGCGCCCACGGTGCCAGGGATCAGGCTGAGGTTCTCCAAGCCGCAAAAACCCTGCGCCAGGGTCCACTGCACGAACGGGTGCCAGGGCTCGCCGGCCTCGGCTTCGACCACCACATGCTCGCCGTCATCACTGAGCACCCGGCGGCCCTGGCTGGCCATGTGCAAGACCAGCGCATCGATATCGCGCGTCAGCAGCAGGTTGCTGCCGCCGCCGATCACCAGCACTGGCAACGCCAGGCGCTGAGCCTGGCTCAGCGCCTGGCGCACATGCAGGTCATTGCGGGCCTGGCTGAAGTAACGCGCCTTCACGTCGATGCCGAAGGTGTTGTAAGGCTTGAGCGATACCTGCTCCTGCCATTGCCCGGTCATATCCGCCCCTTGATTTCCAGCACCAGCGCCTGGCAGGCCGATTCGATCAGGTCGAGTACCTGCTCGAAGCCATCGGCGCCGCCGTAGTACGGGTCAGGCACTTCATCCAATGCCGCACCATAGCGGCGCAGGAACAGGTCAAGCTCGCCCGTCGCCGTTGGCGGGCGCAGGGCACGCAGGTCGCGAAGGTTGCTCTCGTCCATGGCCAGCACCAGGTCGTATTCGGCGAAGTGCCGCTGCTTGACCTGCTGCGCGCGTTGCCTGGACAAGTCATAGCCACGCGCCAGCGCCGCCTTGCAGGTGCGGCTGTCGGGTGATTTGCCAACGTGCCAGTCGCCCGTACCCGCGGAGGCCACCTGCACGCGGTCGGCGAGCCCGGCAGCCTGTAGCTGGTGGCGCAGCACGCCTTCGGCAGTGGGCGAGCGGCAAATGTTGCCCAGGCACACGAACAGTACGCGCATCAGGCCTCCAGCAAGCGCCGTACGCGCTCCAGGTCTTCTGCGGTGTCTACACCCACGGCAGGCGCCTCGATCGCGTCCTCGACGTGGATGCGCACACCGTGCCACAGGGCACGCAACTGCTCCAGGGCTTCGGTCTGCTCCAGCCAGCAGGGGCCCCAGCTGACGAAGTCGTGGAGGAAGCCCACGCGGTAGGCGTACATGCCGATATGGCGGCGGTAAGGTACGCCGGCTGGCAACTGGTCCTGGCCTTTGGCGAAGGTGTCACGCGCCCACGGCAGCGGCGCCCGGCTGAAGCTCAGGGCAAGGCCGTGCTTGTCGCTGACCACCTTCACCGCATTGGGGTTGAACACGGTTTCCGGCTCATGGATCTGCTCGGCCAGGGTGGCGATGGCCGCTTGCGGGTGGGCAGCCAGGTTGGCAGCTACCTGGTCGATGATCACCGGCGGGATCAGCGGCTCGTCACCCTGCACGTTGACCACGATGGCATCGGCCGCCAGGCCTAGTTGCGTCGCCACTTCAGCCAGGCGGTCGGTACCCGACTCATGGTCGACACGGGTCATCAGCACTTCAGCGCCAAAGGCCTGGCAAGCTTCGAAGATGCTGGCATCGTCGGTAGCGATGACCACGCGGCTGGCCGCGCTCTTGCGCGCCTGCTCCCATACATGTTGCACCATCGGCTTGCCGGCGATGGCCAGCAGCGGCTTGCCTGGCAAGCGCGTGGAACGCAGGCGGGCAGGAATCACCACGGTGTAGTCCAGGCTCATTTGTCCAGGCGCTCGTCGTCGGTCAGGGTACGTGCTTCGCTCTCCAGCATGACCGGGATACCGTCGCGAATCGGGTAGGCCAGGCCGGCACCCTTGCTGATCAGCTCGGTCTTGTCGGCGCTGAGCTTGAGCGGGCCCTTGGTGATCGGGCAGGCGAGGATATCGAGCAGTTTGGTGTCCATTGAAGGCTTCCTTTAGGCCAGATGGCCAGAAATGAAAACGGGCTCAGGGCTTGTGCAGCAAACGCTGCAGCTGGCTGTCGAACCAGGCGCTGAATGCCGGCGTGGGCTGTGCTTCGACAGCCAGGTACCACCAGTCGTCGGCGGCGAAGGCGCGGCATTTCACGGCGTCCTTCTCGGTCATGACCAGCGGTAGCGGTGGGCTGAAGGCCAGGCTCCGGGCGCTGAAGTGTGCATGGTCGGCAAAAGGGTGCGGCAGCGGCTGCCAGTTTAGCCCCAGCAGGGTATTGAAGAAACGTTGCGGGTTGCCGATACCGGCCACCGCGTGCAGGCGCTGGCCGGCGGGAAAATGGTCGAGTGGGCGGCGCTCGCCACTGCGCAGGTTGACCAGTGCGGATGGCTGCAGGCGCAGGCCAAAGCCACCGACACGGTCTTCGCCGGCACCATTGAACAGCACCGCATCGGCGCCCTGCAGGCGTTCGGCAGGCTCGCGCAGCGGGCCGGCCGGCAGGCAGCGGCCGTTGCCCAGGCCACGCGCGGCATCGATCAGGACCAGCTCCAGGTCACGTGCCAGGCGGTAGTGCTGCATGCCGTCATCACACAGGATCAGGTCCAGCGGTTCACTGGCCAGCAGGGCCTGCACGGCGCGGGCGCGATCTGGGTCGATCATCAGCGGTACCCCGCTGCGCTGCACGATCAGTAGCGGTTCGTCCCCGGCCTGTTCGGCAGACTGGTCGGCCAACACCCGCCACGGCAACTGCGGCGGTTTGGCGCCATAGCCACGGCTGACCACGCCGACGTTCAGCCCCTGCTGGCGGCAATGCTCGATCAGCCAGAGAATCATCGGTGTCTTGCCGGTGCCACCCACGGTGATATTGCCCACCACGATGACCGGCACCGGTGCGCGGTAGCTGGCACTTTCACCCTTTAGAAAGCGCGCGCGCTTGCGCGTGACCACGCGGCGGTACAACGCCTCCAGCGGGCGCAGCAGCGCCAGCGCCGGGTGCCCGGCGTACCAGGCGGCGAGCAGGCGATCGGCGATAGCCATCAGGGCGTGCCCTGGGCCGCCTCGACGGTGGTCATGCGCAATTGGCTGAAGCCGAGCTTGCCGGCAGCATCCATCGCAGTGACCACAGCCTGGTGCGGGGTCTTGCCATCGGCACTGATGGCCAGGGGCAGCTTGTTGTCACCACCCGACTCACGCTCGATGGCCTCGCTCAGTGTGGCCAGGTCGCTCTTGGGCAGCAGGTGGTTGTTCACCGAGTACACGCCTTCGGCGCTGATGGTGATTTCCACCAGCTTGCCCTGGTCGGCCGGCGCCTGCTCGGCACTGGCGGCCTCCGGCAGCTCGACCCGCAGCTGCGTTTCACGGGTGAAGGTGGTGGTGACCACGAAGAACAGCAGCAGCACGAACACCACGTCGATCAGCGACGCCAGGTTGATGTCGACGTTCTCCCGCTGGCGATTGCGCCGGAACTTCACACCTTGCCTCCGGCCACTTCCACTTCGCGGTCGCCCTGCAGCACTTCCACCAGCTTGATCGCCTCCTGCTCCATGCCCACCACCAGTTCATCGATGCGGCGCAGCAGGAAACGGTGGAAGAACACCGCCGGAATACCGACCATCAGGCCCGCCGCCGTGGTGACCAGGGCCTTGGAAATACCACCGGCCAGTACCGCGGCGTTGGCGGTCATCTGCGTGCCCATGAAGGCACTGAAGATGTCGATCATGCCCAGCACGGTGCCCAGCAGGCCCAGCAGCGGGGCCATGGCAGCGATGGTGCCGAGGGTGCTGATGTAGCGCTCCAGCTCGTGGATAACGCGCGAAGCCGCCTCTTCGATGCACTCTTTCATGATTTCGCGGCCATGGCGCGAATTGGCCAGGCCCGCGGCGAGGATCTCACCCAGTGGCGAATCGGCGCGCAGCGCCTTGAGCTTGTCACTGGTGAGTTGCTTGTCCTTGATCCATATCCAGACCTGGCCCAGCAAGTGTGGCGGGGTGACGCGGCTGGCGCGCAGGGTCCACAGGCGCTCGATGACGATAGCCATGGCAGCGATGGAGCTCAGAATGATCGGCAGCATCATCCAACCACCGGACTTGACCAATTCCCACACAGTAAACGCCCCTTCGGATAAAGGCCGCCACTCTACCATAGGCACGGCGGAGGCTCATCTGCCGGAGATCAGGGAGCATGCCTTGGATCGGTATCAGGGCTGACAGGCGCTGCAACTGTCATGGCGAACCCCTGGGGCATAGAAAATGTCATGGCAAGCACCTGCAAGCCCCTCCCCTCACTCCACCCGAGCCCGCCAGAACCGCCGCTGTCCCCGCATCCCCTCAACCTCCCCCCACCCACCCAGCACCAACCGCAAAGCCCCCTGCACCGCCGTGTCATGCACCACCACCCCATGCCGCCGGTACCGCTCCACCACCTGCGCATGCGGGTGTCCAAAGCTATTATTGCGCCCCCGCGATATCAGCACCCCACGCGGCGCCGTGGCACGCATGAACCCCTCGCTGGAGGAACTGCGGCTGCCATGGTGCGGCGACTGCAGCCAGTCAATGCGTGGCGCGTCGGTCGCCGCCAGCCAGGCACGCTCCGCCCCTACCTCCATGTCGCCGGCCAGCAACAACCGCTCACCCTGCGCCTCGACCAGCAACACACAGGAGCGGTCATTACTGCTGCGCCCATCCGCCCAGCGCCACAGCGAAAAACCCACGCCATCCCATTCCCATTGCTCGCCACTGGCACAGGGTTGCAACTGAACATCATCCAGCGCTTCCCCACCGATAACCCGCTCGACCGGCAAACCCCGCTGTATCGCCCCAGCACCGCCGGCATGATCGGCGTGGGCATGGCTGATCAGCATCACGTCCAGGTGACTCACCCCCAACTTGCGCAAGGTCGGCAACACCACCCGCTCCCCCAGGTCGCTGTCGCCCCTCGCCGGCCCGGCGTCATACAGCAGGTTGTGATGCCGGGTGCGCAACAGCACCGCCAAGCCTTGGCCAACGTCCAGTTGCCAGACCTCCACCTGCCCGAAAGGCACCGGCTCGCGCGGCACCCAAAGGGCCAACAGCATCACCCCGCCCAACCCTCTCAGCGGCACGCCACGGGGCAGCAGCACCAGCAAAGCCCCCAGGCAGACCAGCAGCCAGGCCCATAGCGGCAGGGCTGGCGGCACCCATGCCGGGCGTTGCTGCGCAACCAGCGCCAACACCCGAAACAGCACGTCCAGCAAGCCACCTGCCAGCCACAACAAGGCCTCCCCAGCCCCACCCAACGGCAACAGCAAGGTACCCAGCAAGGCCAACGGCAGTACCGCCAGGCTCACCCATGGCACCGCCACCAGGTTGGCCAGCGGCGCACTCAGGCTCACCGGCAAGCCCACGGCCAGCAGCACCGGCAACAAACCGATGGCAATCACCCACTGCGCCCGCGTCCAGGCCTGCCATGGCCGCCATGCCCCCAGGCGGGCACTGAAGCAAAACACCAGCGTGGCCACGGCGCCGAACGACAGCCAGAAGCCCGGAAGCAGCGCCGCCAGCGGCTCGACCAGCAACACGACCACCAGCGCCAGCAACAGTGGCAGGAACGCCCCCAGGTGCCGAAAACGCAGCCGCCAGAGCAACACCACGGCCAGCATCAGACAGGCACGCTGTACCGGCACCCCCGCGCCGGCCAGCCAGCCGTAGGCCAGTGCCGCACCCATGGCCAGCGCGCACGCCGAGGGCAGCCACGGCAGCCGTGCGGGCCACAGCCCCCAGCGGGCCAACCCGGCGACCAGGCCATAGAGCAAACCGGCAACCAGGCCAATGTGCTGGCCGGAAATGACCAACAAGTGCACCGTGCCGGTGGCCTGCAACGTCTGCCAATCTTCCCGCGCCAGGCCGGCCCCGTCGCCGAGCACCAGGGCCACCAGCGCGCCCTGCCGGCCGTTGGCATCGACCGCCAGCAAGCGCTGGCGCAGCGTGTCCCGCCACCCATAGCTGGCCGGCGCCAGCAGCTGCCCCGCCTTCACCGTACCGGTAGCGCCGACCCGCCGGGCCAGCAACTGCGCTTCACGGTCCGGCCCATGCGGGTTCAACAACCCGGCGGGGCGCTGCAAGGTCACCGCCAGCCGCCACTGCTCGCCGGCCCGTACCGGCGGCCCGTCGAACCAGCTGACTTGCAGGCGTTGTGGCAATTCGGCACGGCGCGAACGGGCGGCCTCCAGCTCGAAACGCACACCGTGCGCCGTGCGTGCCGGCAAGCCGACCACCCGCCCCTCCAGCCACAAGGTGCGGCCATCCAAAGCGGCCGCCAGCCGGTCATCCAGGGCCTGCTGGGCAGACCAGCTGGCCCAGCACAGCCCCAACAGAAAACAGCCCAATGGCCACCCGCGGGTGAACAGGCAGACGCCAGCGCAAGCCGCCAGCACCCACAACCACCCGTCCGGTGACAATACAGGAAGAAAGCCCAGGCACAGCAGCCCGAGCGCAAGCGCCAACATCCCTGTGCGCATGAGGTAGAGCTCCAGAAGCCAAATCACCTTCTGAGGCATAGCCCAATTGCCGGCACGGCTTGCTCAACAATTGTCACAAACTCTGAACGAGGCTGAGCGGGAATAAGGGCATACTGCCCGGGTCAACGCTCCGGGAGCCTACATGCCGCGCCGACTTTTCAAACGCTACATGCCGGACCCGACCAGTATTCGGGAACACAAGTCCTTACGCTTTTTCGGCAAGTTGCTGCACGACCCGAACCTCTGGCACCTGAACCGCCATTCGGTGGCGCGGGCCATGGGCGTTGGCCTGTTCGCGGCACTGATCCCGATGCCGGCGCAGATGCTGCTGGCCGCCGCGCTGGCCATTCCGGTACGCGGCAACCTGCCGATCGCGGTCAGCCTGGTGTGGTTGACCAACCCACTGACGATGCCGCCGGTGTTCTTCGTCACCTACATGACCGGCGCCTGGCTGATGCAGGTACCACCGCGCACATTGCCTGACGAACTGACCTTCGAGTGGATCACCGACCAGCTGTCGACGCTGTGGCAACCCTTCCTGCTCGGCTCGGTGGTGTGCGGCGTGGTGCTGGGCATCCTTGGCTACTTCGGCACCATGCTGTACTGGCGCTGGTGGGTGGGCCGGCAGTGGCGGCGCCGCCAATGCCGGTGCAAGGCCTCAGGCGCGCATGCCGCGGCCGCTGACCAGCAGGCGCACACACAGCAGGTAGAGCACCGCGGTGGCCACCAGCATGAAGGTGATCGCCGTACCGATGCTGATATCCGACACCCCTAGGATGCCGTAGCGGAACGAGTTGACCATGTGCAGCACCGGGTTGGCCAGCGACACGGTCTGCCAGAATGGCGGCAGCAGGTTGATCGAATAGAACACCCCGCCCAGGTAAGTCAGTGGCGTCAGCACGAAGGTCGGGATGATCGAAATGTCATCGAAGTTGCGCGCGAACACCGCGTTGACGAAGCCCAGCAGCGAGAAAATGGTCGCGGTCAACAGCACCACGGCCACGGTCACGCCCAGGTGGTGAACCTGCAGGTCGGTGAAGAACATCGACAGGATGGTCACGATCACCCCCACCGCCAGGCCACGCAACACGCCGCCCAGCACATAGCCGACGAGAATGATGTGCGGCGATACCGGCGACACCATCAACTCTTCGATCGAGCGCTGGAACTTGCTGCCGAAGAAGCTCGACACCACGTTGCCATAAGAGTTGGTGATCACCGACATCATGATCAGCCCGGGCACGATGTACTGCATGTAGGTGAAACCACCCATGTCACCGATCTGCCGGCCGATCAGGTTACCGAAAATCACGAAGTACAGGACCATGGTGATCGCGGGCGGCAGCAGGGTCTGCGGCCAGATGCGCAGAAAACGCCGCACTTCACGGTAGACGATGGTGTTCAGGGCGACCCAGTTGGTACGCAGTTCCACACTCATACGGCCACCTTCGACAGGTTTTTTTCCACCAGGGACACGAACAGCTCCTCGAGTCGGTTGGTCTTGTTGCGCAGGCTTTGCACTTCGATGTTCTGCAAGGCCAGCTGGCCGAACAGCGCGGTAATGCCGATGTCCTTGTCCACCTGCACTTCCAGCGTGTGCGGGGTCAGCAGCCGGCAAGGGTAGCCTTGCAACACCGGCGCCGTGGCCAGGTCCTGCTTGAGGTCGAGGACGAAGGTTTCGACATGCAGCTTGCCCAGCAACTGGCGCATGCTGGTGTTCTCGACGATGGTGCCGTGGTCGATGATGCCGATGTTACGGCACAGCTGCTCAGCCTCTTCCAGGTAATGGGTGGTGAGGATGATGGTGATGCCCTTCTGGTTCAGCTCGGTGAGAAAGCTCCACATCGACCGGCGCAGCTCGATGTCCACCCCGGCGGTAGGTTCGTCCAGGATCAGCAGGCGCGGCTCGTGAATCAGCGCGCGGGCAATCATCAGGCGGCGCTTCATGCCACCAGACAACGAACGCGACTGCACGTCGCGCTTGTCCCACAGGCCCAGCTGGGTCAGGTATTGCTCGGCGCGCTCCTTGGCCAGTTTAGGCGGGATACCGTAGTAGCCGGCCTGGGTCACCACGATATCGAAGGTTTTCTCGAACTGGTTGAAGTTGAATTCCTGCGGCACCACGCCCAGGCAGCGCTTTAGCGCGGCGGGCTCGCGGTCCAGGTCATGGCCGAACACGTTGACCGTGCCGCTGGTCTTGTTCACCAGCGTGGACAGGATGCCGATGGTGGTGGACTTGCCGGCGCCGTTGGGACCGAGCAAGGCGAAGAAGTCACCTTCGGCAACGTCCAGGTCGATGCCCTTGAGGGCCTGGAAGCCGTTGCCGTAGGTTTTGGTGAGCTGTCGGATGGACAGGGCAGAACTCATAGCGGGTCACTTACCGAAGAATAAGGTGCAGGACACGCCAGATAACGTCACTGGCGCAGTGAGTGCGGCCAATGGTGCAAGGCCTGGCCGCACAAGTACAGTCATGTGTATTGATAGTGACTATCGAAACAGCCGTGGTGTTCGATTCAGGTCAGCGCCGTCATCACCGCAGCCTGGTAGGCCGGGCGTGCCTTGAGGCGTGCGTACCACGCTTCCAGATGCTGCATGGCCGGGCGCTCGATGGGCAGCTCGAACCAGGCGTAGGCGAAGCACCCCAGTGGGATGTCGCCCATGCCGATCTGGTCACCGGAAAGATACGGCTGCTGGGCCAGGGCAGCATCGGCCATCGCCAGCAGCTCGGCACAGCGCTTGTGCGCAGCGTTGATCGCCACCCAGTCGCGCTGGTCTTCCGGGGTACGCAGCAGGCCCCAGAACAGCGGGCGGAAGGGGGTTGCCAAGGCCGAGGTGGTCCAGTCCATCCACTTGTCGGCCAGGGCGCGCTGGCGCGGGTCTTCCAGGTACCAGCCTTGCTCGGCGCCGTACTCGGCGCACAGGTAGCGGACGATGGCGTTGGACTCCCACAGGACCAGGTCGCCGTCCTCCAGCAGGGGCACCAGGCCATTGGGGTTGCGCGCGCGGTAGTGCGGCTCGTTGACCACGCCGAAAGCGCCGCCGGCGTCGATGGACGCGAAGTCCAGGCCCAGTTCGTGGGCAATCCACAGCGCCTTGCGCACATTGCTCGAATTCTTGCGGCCCCAGATCTTCAGCATGGCAACGTCCTTATGAATGTGGAGGGCTGCACAGTCTACTCCAGAGTTTTCTCGCCTGTACCGGCCTCTTCGCGGGCGCGCCCGCTCCCACAGGTGCCTCACCCGTCTCGAACCCTGTGATATCCCTGTGGGAGCGGGCGTGCCCGCGAAGAGGCCGGCACAGGCTGAAAATATCCTGAAACTCCCACCGCCACACCCTGTCACTGTTCTGACCCTGCCGTTCACGGCGTTACGTCTAAGCTGTCTGGGACGGTTCAAGCTCCCCTGGTTCCAAGGAGGACCGATTATGTTGCTGTTATGGTTGGTAGTGCTGGTGATCGGCGCGGCATACCTCACGCACCGGCGCCTGGCGCCCCTGCAGATTCTCGGCATCGTGGCGGCCTACGTCCTGCTGATGAGCATTTTCAGCAACGCCCCCGGCTGGCTGCTGGCGCTGATCTGGATCGTGCTGGCGTTCAAGGTGGCCGTGGTGGCGCTGCCCGACTGGCGCCGCAGGGTATTTACCGGCCGGGTGTTCAGCTGGTTCCAGCGCACCCTGCCGCCCATGTCGCAAACCGAGCGCGAAGCGATCGACGCAGGCACCGTCTGGTGGGACGGCGAGCTGTTCAGTGGCCGCCCCGACTGGCGCACACTGCTCGCCTACCCGGCACCGACGCTGACCGAGGAGGAACAGGCCTTCATCGACGGCCCCACCGAAGCGCTCTGCGCAATGGTCAGCGACTGGCAGATCGGCCAGGACCTCGACCTGCCGCCCGAAGCGTGGGCGCATATCAAGTCGAACGGTTTCTTTGCCCTGATCATCCCCAAGGAATATGGCGGTAAAGGTTTCTCCGCCTATGCCCACTCCCAGGTGGCGATGAAGCTGGCCACCCGCAGCGGCGACCTGGCCTCGACCGTGATGGTGCCCAACTCCCTGGGGCCCGCTGAGTTGCTGCTGCACTACGGCACCGATGAGCAACGCAACCACTACCTGCCGCGCCTGGCCCGTGGCGAAGAAATCCCCTGCTTCGCCCTCACCGGCCCATTGGCCGGCTCCGACGCTGGCGCCATGCCCGACACTGGTGTCATCTGCAAAGGCCAATGGCAAGGCGAAGAAGTCCTCGGCCTGCGCCTGAACTGGGAAAAGCGCTATATCACCCTCGGCCCGGTCGCGACCTTGCTGGGCCTGGCCTTCAAGGCCTACGACCCGGACCATTTGCTGGGCGAGCAGGAAGAACTGGGCATCAGCCTGGCCCTGATCCCCACCGACACCCCCGGCGTAGAAATCGGCAAGCGCCACCTGCCGCTGGGCGCTGCCTTCATGAACGGCCCCAACAGCGGCAAGGACGTGTTCGTGCCGCTGAGCTTCCTGATCGGTGGCCAGGCCATGCTCGGCAAGGGCTGGATGATGCTGATGAACTGCCTGTCGGTGGGCCGCTCGATTTCCCTGCCCGCCGTCGGCACGGGGGCGGCCAAGTACACCAGCCTGGTCACCGGCCAGTACGCCACTATCCGTGAACAGTTCAACGTGCCGCTTGCCGCGTTCGAGGGCATCCAGGAATCCCTGGCACGCATCGGCGGCAACGCCTGGCTGATGGACAGCGCCCGCCTGCTCACCGCCAAGGCCGTGGACCTGGGCGAAAAGCCCTCGGTGCTGTCGGCGATTCTCAAGTACCACCTCACCGAGCGCGGCCGTGAATGCATCCAGCATGCCATGGACGTGCACGGCGGCAAGGGCATCATCATGGGCCCGAACAACTACCTGGGCCGGAACTGGCAGGGGGCGCCGATCTTCATCACCGTCGAGGGCGCCAATATCCTCTCGCGCAACCTGATGATCTTCGGCCAGGGCGCCATCCGTTGCCACCCGTTCGTGCTCAAGGAAATGGCCCTGGCAAGCCGTGAAGACCGCGACCAGGCCCTGAAGGAATTCGACGACCTGCTGATGAAGCACATCATGTTCGCTGCCGGCAACGCGGCAAGCACACTCGTGTTCAACCTTGGGCTGGGTCGATTGGAGAATGTGCCCGGTGATGCCTTGAGCCAAGGCTACTTCCGCGCCCTCAACCGCCAGGCATCAGCCTTTGCTCTGCTGGCCGACCTGTCGATGATGCTACTGGGCGGCGCGCTCAAACGTCGCGAACGCCTCAGCGCGCGGCTGGGCGACGTCCTGAGCTACCTGTACTTGGCCAGCGCCGCGCTCAAGCGCTATCACGACCTCGGCTCACCCCAGCACATGCAGCCCCTGCTGCGCTGGGCCATGGAAGAAAGCCTGGGCCAGGCGGAAACAGCCCTGGATAGGCTGCTGGACAATTTCCCCAACCGCTTCATTGGCTGCGCCCTGCGCGTGCTGGTGTTCCCCTTTGGCCGTCGTCACACCGGGCCCAGCGATGAACTGGACGCCGAAGTGGCAGCGCTGATTGGGCGTAGCAAAGGTGACCCGGCGCTGGAAGAGCTGCTTTCCGGTTGCTTCAGGCCAAAAACCGATGGAGATCCAGTGGCGGCGCTGCAACGGGCCTGCGAGTTGCTGGAGGAAGCTGCACCCTTGCACAAGGCGCTGCATCAGGCGATCAAGGGTGGCAAGGTACAGCCGACCCCTGGGCAATCGGCAATTGATGCAGCGGTAAAGGCCGGTGCGCTTCAGCCAGGTGAAGGCCTACAGCTGCATGAGGCTGAAAAAGCCCGCAGGATCGTGATTGATGTGGACGCGTTCGACAAAGCGCAGTTGCTGCCTGAGCACGGCAAGGTACGCTGAAACCAGGGGCCGTTTTGCGGCCCCCTCCCTCCCGGCGTATACTCCGCGCCCGTTTGACCTATCTCGAGGACCATGCCCATGGCCACCCCCCACCTGCAATACCACCTGCAACTGCTGAACCACCTGCGCACCATCTTGGTGGCCCTGGGTGACGCCGAGCAGGTACCGGAGGAAAGCCACGCCCTGTTCCTGGAGCGCTTCGACGAACTACTGACCCTACTGCCGCAGGACCCACTGCAAAGCCAGTACCTGGGCCAGGACCTGACCTGTCAGGTGATCCAGCGCTACCCACAGATCGCTCATCTGGTACCCCGCGATTTGCTGTGGTTCTTCGGTGGTGACTGCCTGCATTTCATGCCTGACGAAGAGTTGGACCTGTACCAGCAACTCGAGGAGCGTCGCTACGAAGCCGAGCGCAACGACGAGCCGTTCGACTGGCACCAGGAAAAGCAGTTGCTGGCCCAGACGCCTCCATCGACCCACCACTGAACGGGCCATTGCTCAACGCGAGTAGTAGTCGACCAGCGTGTCAATATCGAGCATCGGCATCGCAATGATTGTCAGCCCCCAGCGCCATTCATCCACAGCGAAGGTGTCCTCCCCCATGACGACAGAGTAAGGGCTTGGGTTGCTCACATCTGGCCTGAAAACGCCAGCAATAACCGAGCCATTACCCGCAAGAACCCGCCACGATACCTGCGAGTCCGCAACCGCTTTTTCCTCTTGACGTCCGTTTAAGTAAAACAGTGAAAGTTTAAGGCCCAAGGCGTGCCGGGCAACCCGGATAAAGTGCGTGGGATGTACCCAGCGAATCACAAACGTGGCATAGGCCTCCTGCCACGTGTCTGTTACTTTAATGATATCTGTCTCGGTCGGAGTAACCAGGGACGCGCGGCAGGCGGCAGGTATGAATGTGTCTCCCCCCGTATTGAAACGCACCGCCGCTGGCAGTGATTGCGGCGGTTTGTAGTAGTGCTTGCCGTTCTGCACGAGCAACTCGCCATGCAGTGTGCCCTCCGCACCCCAGACTGGCTGCGCTCCCGCTGACATCAGCTGGATCTCTTCCAGATCGCCTCCATAATCGCAAAAACTAATCAGCGGAGAGCACTTCAGCGCCTGCGCCTGGGTACTTACTTTGGTTTGCGCCATCTCAGAGCCAGAAAGAGCATATACGGCAAAATAAAAATTGCCCGGCGGTATGTACCCTCCCAGGGTCCACTTCATTGACCAGCTGGGCGCGAACAGACCAACTACCCAGTCTTTGTCCACTGGCGGCAGCTGGGTCAGGGTGATTGGGAATGCCCCGACCTCAAAGGCGATAGCGACGTCTTCGGATGCCGGCACCAGAATCGGATCTGATTGGGCGGCTACCTGACCCGGGCCGTTGAAGACGTTGACCCGGATTCGTGACTGGTCATATTCGAAATAAACCCATACGTCGTCAAGAGCAACAGAAACTGGCTTTGACAAAGTCGCGACCTTCATGCGCTTCAAGGGCTCGAAGTGCTCCTTGAACCGGTCAGCGCTCAATCGGTCATTTGCTATCACGTAAGTGGCAGGTTGCTCCCAGTGCACCACCGCCTCACTGCCTTTCCATTTGTGGTATTCGATATGGCTGCTGTTGAGACCGAGGGTCACCTCAAGCACCTTGCCCGCGCTGGCGTCCGACTGCTCGATTCTCACAGCCTGGCGCGCATTCATGCCAATAGGTGTATTCAACGATAGCCGCAGGTCGGTCAGCAGGTTCTTGTCCAGTTTCAATGTTCGCGCTGACGTTTCGAACCGCAACTTTGGGTAACCCAGATGCACCAAGCTCAGCTCCCAAGTCGTTCTGTTCATCTCGCGCTCGGAAACCACCAACTCAGGCCAGTCCATATCGTGACCAATGAGTGCATGGCGCTTTGCCCATAAACCGTTCAGCTGTGTTTCATCGTTAAGGGCATAGAGGAGCAATATCGCAGACTCTGCGGCGGCCGCTGAGTCCGAGACTTCTTTAGCCACAGGCTTATTGCTTTCTTTCTCTTTGTGCATGCTCATGCCCCACTCCCATCAACAAAGCACTGATATGCCCATAATCAGGCAGCATTGAAAACTGGCATTTTTACCAGTTGTCGGGCGGCAAGAAGCGACTCACTCTTGAAGCAGAATCACGCATTAGGCTTTTACTATGTACTTATCAGTATTTTCCTACATGCGACCATTCCCAAACGACCTAATCTTTTCTCCCCCTGCCGTCAAGTTTTTCGGCAGAAATCCATAGGCCGAAATGCCCTGCCTACAACGGGTCCACAGTGGAGTACAACATGAAGAAGAAGCTTATCCCGCTTGCCATCTTGCTTGGCCTTGCCAGCAATGCAGCACTCGCCAATACTGGCTCGATCAACTTCTACGGCCAGGTGCACGCCGGTACTTGCCCGATCGAAATCATTGACCCGTCGACCGGCCTGCCGGTAGCCCGCATCAACATGGGCAACGTCAGCGTTTCGCAGTTCGCAGCCACAGGCGATGAAGCTGCATCGCGCGCCTTCGGCATGCGCGTGACCCCAGGTAATGGCTGTACTGTAACCCCTAATACCAGTGCCCAGGTGACTTTCACTGGCGCCTATGGCGGTGCCGGTACTGGTGGTACGCTGTATGCGCTGGAGCCAGGCGGGGCAGCCGACTTGGCCTTGATTATCAAGGACAATGCCGGTACACCGATAGACAACGGCTCGCCTTCCAAGGATTACCCACTGGATGACGCGAACCCCACCACGATGATTTTCTCTGCGGCCTATAAGTCCATTGACACCGGGGTCACCGCCGGCACCGCCAATACCGATGTGCAATTTCTTGTCAACATCCCATGAGAAAGCACCTCAGGCGAACTGACGTCGCCTGAGGTGTCTTCATACCATTCAAAAGGTATCGCCAGATGAAGATTCACCTGCGCCGCCTTGCCTTGGGTATTTGCTTCGCGAGCATGATGCAGACCGCTCAGGCAGCGCTAACCGTCAATACCACGCGAATCGTGTTCGACAGCGACAACAGCAGCACCTCTGTAGTGATCGCCAACCCCAGCCCCCGCCCCTATGCGGTGCAAACCTGGGTCAACACCGCGAAGGACGACACCGATACAGCCGTCCCTCTGGCGACTTCGCCCGGGTTGTTCCGCCTGGACCCCGGCAAGGAGCAAATGGTGCAGATCAGCCGCCTGCCCAACAAGTTGCCCAAGGATCGGGAAACGCTGTTCTACCTCAATGTTCAGGAGATCCCCGAAGCAACGCCGGGGGATGTCAACGTACTCAATATTGCGCTGCGCACGCGCCTGAAGCTTTTCTATCGCCCCAAAGAATTGAAAGACCGGCCCGCAGAGCGCATCGGTGAGCTGGAGTGGTCCGTGCGCCAACGCGCTGGGCGTGTCGAACTCGTGGTACACAACCCAACGCCCTACCATTACACATTCGGCCGCCTGGAAGTCAGCAGTGCAGGCAAAACAGAGGCAATCCAGGCCATGGCCATGGCGCGGCCATTTGATCTGCAGGTTTATGACCTGACCCAAATCAAAACGCTCACTGGCTTGCAACTGACCTTTACCACCATCAATGACTACGGGGTCGCCACCACGCCGATGCAAAAAGCACTGTCGAGCCTGCCCTGAGCCCCTTGCGTCACCTCAATCGAGCCCTTTGGGCTCGTTTGCTATTCCGACTTACCTGTAACAGGACAGCTTATATGAAGCCCTTAGTCGTAGCCTTTGGACTGGCAATTTCCAGCCAACAAGCGCTTGCAAACACGGGTTCAATCAACTTCTTTGGCCAGGTCCACAGCGGGACCTGTGCAGTTGAAATCATCGACCCTTCAACCGGCCTGCCCGCCAGCAGGATCTACATGGGCGAAGTATCCACTGCCCAGTTCAAGCAGCCAGATGATGAGGCCGCAAACCGCGCCTTCGGTTTGCGCCTTACCCCCGGTGGCGGCTGCATACTGCTCCCCGGTGCCAATACCAGCGTAACCTTCACCGGAAGTTACGGCGGCGCCGGCGCCAGCGGCACGTTGTACGCCCTGGAGCCAGGTGGCGCCACGGGGTTGGCCTTGATCATCAAGGACAATGTGGGTACACCGGTAGACAATGGAATCGCCTCCAAACAATATCCCCTGCATGACAGCAAACCTACTGACATGTTGTTTTCTGCGGCTTACAAAGCGATCGATACACAGGTAACCGCTGGTTCCGCCAACAGTGATGTGCAGTTCACGGTGGCCATACCGTAAGCGTTGAAAAATCGGGCCTCACGGCCCGATGCCGGTCAGCTAAGCCTTGGTGGCAGCCATGGGGCTGCTTTGCAGCCCATCGCCGGCAAGCCAGCTTGTATGGTTAGACTTGAAGGGAGGAGGAGGGAC
>JADHEF010000222.1_pt1 | contig 68103 bp, 55 predicted proteins | sample 8952391 | NCBI WGS metagenome assembly JADHEF01 (sample SAMN16124439, study PRJNA663245) | bioreactor sludge metagenome | isolation source: sludge (nitrite) | place: India:Bengaluru | collected 2019-02-28
GCCTCATCGCCTACACGCGGAAGAAGATGCTGGAGGCGCAGGCGAAGGGCTGAGCTCCCTCTGTCCCGCCCGCTCCGAGACCCGAAGGGCCGCGTGATCGCGCGGCCCTTCGTTCGTCCGGAGCAGGCGCCCGCGAGGCGGCACGCCGCCGGCCTCAGCCGCCCGCCGGCTCCTCCGGCGGGAAGAGCCGGCCGACGTCGAGCTCGATCGCGTCGAAGGGGGCGATGCGCGTGACGTCGCCGTCGCTCCATCCGCCGAGCCGGAGCCACGCGCCGTCCTTCGCCTCGAACGCCTCGAGGATCCGCGCGTCGGGGTCGACGAGCCAGAGGTGCGGCACGCCGGTGCGGAGGTAGAGAGAAGGCTTCACGAGCCGGTCCATCCGCGCCGAGGAGGGGGAGACGATCTCGCAGACCCAGTCGGGGACGGTCCGCACCGGCCTCTCCGACGGGAAGCGCGGCATCCGCTCGCGGCGCCAACCGGAGAGGTCGGGGCGGACGACGTCGTGCGGCGTCAGCTCGACGTCGACCTCGGGAACGATCCACCAGCCGCCCGGGCCTCGAGCGTCGTACTGGAAGGGCCCTCCGACGGAATACGACAGGGCGCCTTCGATGTGCCCGTGCCGTGGAAGCGGGCTCGGTGCCGTCCAGAGCTCGCCGTCGACGACCTCCGTCCGGTCGCCCTCCGGCAGGGAGGCGAGATCCTCCCAGGTGGCCCTGCGGTGCGCGGCTCGCGACATCGAGGGAATCATAGCCGCCCCGCCTCCGGCCCCTGGCCGGAGACGCTCCCCGGGGCAGAACGTGGGCCGGCCTGCCTCGGTGTGCCTGAGCCGTGTGTCAGGGCTGTTCCCAGAGACACGTCCGAGCACGGGCGCAACATATAAACGTCTCCGCTACAATAACTTGCGATAGGTAGCCGCGTGGCATCGCCCTCGCTCTTCGTTCGGTGCGATGACGAAGCACGAAGCAGCCAGCAGCTCCCGCACGACGACGAATCTGAAGTCGGCCTGGCAGACCTCGACGCTTCTGCTCGCTCTCGCGCTGGCTCTCCTCGGAGCACAGTCCGCCGCCGCGGCGACGACCTCCGTCAGCGTCTCGGCCTTCATCCGGCCCACCGCGACACTCTCCGTCGACGCCCAGCCGGGAAGCGTGATCGTCACCGCGGACGACGTCCGCCGTGGCTACGTCGATCTGCCCGCCTCGAGCCGGGTCCGCGTCCGGACCAACTCCCCGAACGGATACGCGCTCGTTCTCGAGGTCGAGAGCACCGAGTTCGACGCCGTCGTCCTCGAGGAGTCCGGCCAGCGCGTCGAGATCCGCGGCAGCGGCTTCGTCGACCGCCCCTTCCGCGGGCGCTCGGAAGTCGTCAGCGAGCTCGGATACAGGCTCCTCCTGACCTCCGCCACCCAGCCGGGCGTCTACGCGTGGCCCGTCGCGGTCTCCGCGCAGCCGCGCTGAACCCCCGCCACCTCGCCGCCCGGATCCTGGCTCGAGGATCGCGCCCGGAGCGCTCTCTCTGCAGGCGCGTGGCCTCCCGAGAGGCTGGGGCAGGACCAGATCGCAGGTACGAGGGCCCGTCCCGGACGGGCTCCGTTGTGGATTGCGACTGCGACGAAGGCCTGTCCATTCGCGGCCGCGTCCGGTCCCCGTGCCTGGCCCTTCCCCCGCCGCCGCCGCGGTCACGGATCGTCGATCAAGCCGGCTCGAGGAAGCGTTGGCTTCCGGTCGCTCCCCTCAGAAGTTGAGAGTGAGCGTCACGGCATCGACGTAGCTCCCGGGTGCGACGTTCTGCCCGGGCGGGATCCGACCGTAGATCAGGACGACGACGGGTGTGTTGTTCGGCGGGTTGAATGGCCCGTACCGCCGGCTCCCTCCGCTGCCGTCTCCCCAGATCGTCGTGCAGGCCGAGTCGAGGAAGAGGTTGTAGGGAAGCGCGTTCCCCGTCGACATCATGGTTCGCGGGTTGAACAGGCCGGAGGAACCGCTGGACAGGTCGATCGTGACGGTACGCGGCCCGACGCCGAGGCATGAGTAAGTCACCGTTCCCTGCGCATCCTGAGGCGAAGTGCCGAAGACGTCGTAGGTGGAGAACGACACCGGCGTGACGTTCTTGATCGAGCACCGGATGTCCGCCCTCGCGGGCGCGCCGACGAGCGTGGCCGCAACGGCGACGAAGGCGAAGAGCAGGCGAGGTCTCATCGCAACCTCCATTCTAGCGTCCGCCTCAGGGGCGCGCATCATCGACTCGGCTCGCAGACGAGAGGTGGCGCCTCGAAGATGAACTCCGTCGAAACCGGAACCTCGAGCGTGAAGGTGCAGTGCCGTCCGTCGGGGCGCGCATGCCCCTGGTAGCGGCCCGGGGGGAGATTCTCCAGGTAGAACTCCCCTCCGGATCCCGTCGTGTGCTCAGCCGGGCCGCTCCCGGTCTCGAGCGTGAAGACCGCGAACTCGATCGGTGCGATGCCGTCTGCCCGGCGCGCGAAGATCGTGCCCGTCACGCCCTGCACCCGCTCCACGTCGAACGACAGCACGGAGCCGCTCCGGAAGGGAGGAGAGACGATCTTCGTCAGGACGGGAACGGAGTAGTCCATGGGAATGTCGCGGTTCTCGATCGTCACCTGGTTCTCCAGGTACGAAGCGAGCTCGGGAAGGAAGACGACGCCCGTGTCGTCCGTCCGCCCGACGACCTGACCGTTCTGCGAGACGCGGATTCCCTTCAGGTTTCCAACTCGGGCGACACCGAAGCTGTCGGTGACCGGGCGCGTCAGGCGCACGGTGCCGCCGGCCCAGGCGAGCCCGCCGGCGGCGGAGAGTCTGTATGTCTCGCTCCGTCCGACGCCAGGAGCGTCTGAGAGATCCACCCCAGCCGTGAAGAGGCCGAAACGGCGCTTGACCTGAACGTTCGCCGATCCCTGGGTTTCCCCGCCGCCCTCGAGCGGCACTCGCGCGGAGAGCCCGTAGCCGATCCCTTCCCCGAGGGGCGCACCTCGCAGCCCTTCGACCGCTAAGGACTCCCTGCCGTTCTCGCTTCGGCCGCCGGCGGAGACGGTGGCTTGCCCGCCGAGGTAGGCCGTGAGGCCGACGAAGAGCTCGCGGCGGGAGACTTCTCCGCTCGTCCAGCGGCCGCTCACCCGGAGGTGCGTGGACCTCCAGACTCTCCGGAAGAACGTGGCGGCAACGCTCGACTCCGTCGGGCCGTCGAATCGCTTCCGGCGAGAGAGATCGAACGCGACGGAGCCCAGCCGGGGCGAGGAGGCGTTGAGGCCGACCCCGGTCTCGACCCGGGTGCGCCCTGAGGCGGTCGCCTCGTCCACCGTGACGTAGCTCGAGCTGAACGACCGGACGTAGAGTCGTCCGCCCACGGCGCGGCCGCCGTACACCCACGAGAGGGCTCCCGCCCACCCCGATTCGGCACCGCGGCCCGCGCTGACGTTTGCCGCCGCGGTCAGGGTCCCCCACTGTCCGAGGACGGCCGCGACGTCCGGACCTACGTTGACGACGTCGCCATTCGCTTCTGCGCGAGCCCCCAGCGTCAAGCGATCCGTGACGCCCCAGCGGTGGAAGCCGAGGAACGTGAGCGAGCCGTAGTCGAAGCTCGCCTGGCCGTACTCCCGCCGCGGGGCCCCGATGGAATAGCCGAAGTCCGTGAGGCCGCGCGAGAGGCCGACGTCTGAGAAGTAGAAGGGGACGAGAAAGCGCTCCTCGCGCCCGGCGACGTCCCGGATGACGACCTCGAGCGTACGCGCTCCGGTGTAGCCGACGATGTTGCGCAGAGAGAACGTTCCGGGCGGGAACGCCTGCGTGGCGATCTTCTGCCCGTCGAGGTAGACGTCGACCTGCGACGGCGTCAGCGCCGAGCCCGTGAACTCGAAGGCGGGGCGGGTGACGAGGTAGGGGTCGATCCGGAAGGCCCGCGAGTAGCTGACCCCACCGAGGCCGAGCGCGCTTCCGAGAAGGCCGCTCGTCCCGACGAAGTCCCCGGCGACGAAGCGCGTCAGCCGCTCCCGGTCGTCGCGCGTAAGCGAGGTCGAGAGCCGGAGCCACCGCTCACGCTCGTCCGTCCGCTCCCAGCGCCCTTCCCCGTGGAGCAGCCAGTCACCGAGCCTCACCCCCAGCTCCTGTCCAAAGGAGAGGTTTCGAAGGCGTAGTCCGGCGTCGCCGGTGTAGTCGACACGGTAATTGAAGAAAGCCGAGCGGTCCCGGGTTCGAATCGCGTCGAGCCGCCGCTTCGGGAGGAGGTCGAGCGTGCTCGACGGAAAGCTCGTGGGCGTCGCGACGAGATGAAGGGTAAGAGTCGTCATGTCGAGGCGGAACGTGATGCCCGCGCCTTCGCCGAGCGCGATCCACGGCTCCCCGTCGACGGTCCGGACCGGCCGGTCTGCGGGTACGAGCCCGAGCGCCGTCAGGTCCTCCGCCTTCAGCAGGACTCCCCCGTCGTCCTCGAGGACGGCGAAGAGCTCGGCCTTCGGGATCTCGTTCAGGACGACCCGAACCACGATCGTCTCGGCGGCCCGAACCGCTCCAGACCACGCGAGGAGGAGGACGAGGATCAGTCGGCCGGGAAGGAGCTCAGCGCGCACACGCTCCGTCGGCAACGTCGAGGCCGGCCTCCATCTTCACGTCCGTGCCGGCGGCCTCGACGTCGATCCGAACCAGGCCGCGGCACTCCTCGTCGGTGAGGCGCGCCTGAAAAGACCGCGTGGCTCCTGCGAGGACGTACCACCCGCCGATCTCGCGGCTCAGCGGCTCACCGCTGGCGCGCGTGCCACAGAGGACGACCTTGTCGATGCGGAACGAGACCGACCCCGTGTTCCGAACCGGTGCGTGGACCATGCCGTCGCGGACGTCCAACGACACGATCTCGGCCCGAGTCGACTTCACCGGGGGCTGGACGAAGACTCCGACGCCGAACCGAACGCGGACGTTCACCCGGGCCCCCCCTTCGGGGCTCGGATCGGGCATCTCCTCGACGTAGAGCCGGTAAGTCTTCTCGACGGCCGCCGGGAGGGACCGGACGCCGATGCGGACGACGGCCTCCTTTCCCGGATCGACGTTCAGGAGCTTCGGGAAGAAGACGAGGTCCTTCGAATCGGAATAGACGTCCTTTCCGTCCGCGTCCTGCGACCACTCCGCGAGGGTGACCTGCGTCCGCAGGGGGCGATCGCCGTCGTTTCGCACCGTCACGAAGGACGTTCGCGTCGTCCGGTCGAACTCGATACGAATGGGCGAGACGGAGAACTCAGCGCCGAAGGCCGGACTGGCTGCGACGAGCGCCGCCACCAGGGAGAGGGACTGGAGGGCGGAACGTCCGGCTCTCATGGAGGAATGGTAGCGCGACGACTCGCGCCCTACGGCTGGAGCGTCAGTGTGACCGTGTCGGAGAAGGCGCCCGCCACCGCACTCGCGACGTCGGCGGGCGTCACGGTCCCGGTCAACGTCAGCGTTCCGGTCGCGCCCTTCGCGATGGACCCCGAGGCCGGGGACAGCCCGAGGCTGTAGGGAAGGTACTCGTTCGATTCCGTGGCGTGCCTCATCCGGGGCCGGTTCGGTCCGGCCTCGTTCAGGCCGTCGTCCGAGGAGAAAACGTAGTAGGCAATCGGCGCGCTGCCCTGACAGCGAAAGTCGAGCGTGGCACTCACGACCTTGTCAGACGAAAGGGACGCGTCCAAGGTCCCGAACGGAAGCGCCGCGGAGCTCGTCGTCCGGAACTTGCAGTTGCTCTTGGAGACGACGAAGGCCGAGACGGAGACGACCGTGCCGTCCGCCACGGCGACGCGGCTCGAAACCCCGCAGAGGAGGGCGACGGCCACGAGCAGGAACTGTCGGCGCGACTTCACGGGTTCTGCTCTCCTCGGCTCCCGGGCGTGCACTCGGGGTGGCAGCTCGCACGAAAAGGGGACGCGAGGCGATTCCCGCGTCCCCCTCTATCGACGAGTCCGTGAAAACTAGGGAGTGATGGTCAGCGTGACGGTGTCGCTGTAGGCGCCGGCGAGCGCGCCCGCGTAGTCCGTTCCGAGGACCTGAGCAGCGATGTTCATCGTGACGTGGATGGCGTTGGGGCCCGCTCCCGTCCCGGTCGCGGTGTAGGTGAACGAGTACGGAATGAACTCGGTCGCGGTCGAGCCGTGCACCATCCGGTGGGTCGTGCCGGACTTGTTGAGGCCGTCGTTGTCCGAGATCGTGTAGGCCGCACCCTTGGTGCACCAGAACTGGGGCTGGGTGACCGTACCGTTCTTGTCGACCGGGCTCGCCGGGTCGAGGTCGCCGAAGGCGATGGCACCCGCCGCCACGGAGAACTTGCAGGTCCCGACGACGTTGGCGGTCACCGTCACGGTGGCGGTGTCGTTCGCCATCGCGCTTCCGGCCGGAACGAGAACGGCGATCGCGGCGAGGGCGGTCAGGGCGATCAGGGTGGTCTTCTTCACTTTTCACTCCCCTCGCTTCGTCCCGTTTTGGGACGAAACGTGTCAGTACGGATCATCCGTGTTTCGTTTCGGGCCGTGTGTCAGGTGTCTCAGGGCACACGCTGACACAGAGGCAAAACGGATGCCGCTTCTCCCCGAAGATGAAGTTCGCGTCGCTTCCGGTTTCGCCAGGAACCGAACCGCGGCCCTCCAGCGCTCCCGCGATCAACCCGCCCGGCCCGAGCGACCCGTTTCGCGAGGTTCGACTGCAGCGGCGCCCGGCTTCCGGCCCTCCCCTCCCGCGTCCTGCTCGGTCTCCACCGCCTCGTCCCGCACCTGCTCGACGAGGGTGTCGACACGACGGTCGGCCTGGAGGTGCTTCTGCAGCTCGAGGAGTCCGGCGCCCGCGAGGTTGGGGCGGGCGCTCGGCGGGCCGTAGATTCGCGCCTGCCGCTTCCCCTCGAGAAAGATAGCGAGTACGAGGAGCGGACCCCCGACGACGAGGACGAGGCCGAAGGTCGTCATCCGCTCCATTGTGACTCCGCGGGCGGCAGCCTCCCTAGAATCGAGAGCATGTCCGAGCCGTCGACGCCCTCCTCCTCCCGCGACGAGCGCCCGCGCCGCTCGGTCCTCTACGTCCCCGGCTCGAACCCGAAGGCGCTCGCGAAGGCGCGGACGCTCCCCTGCGACGGACTGATCCTCGACCTCGAGGACTCCGTCGCACCGGAAGCGAAGGAGGCCGCCCGCCGCGCCGTCGTCGAGGCCGTCGCCGCGGGCGGATTCGCCCCGCGCGAGCTCCTCGTCCGCGTGAACGCGCGCGGGACGCCGTGGCACCGGGACGACCTCGCCTCCTTCTCCCGCCTTCCGGTGGACGGGATCGTCCTGCCGAAGGTGGAGACGCCCGAGGACGTCCGGGAGGCTGCCGGCGTTCTCGCCGCATCCGGCGCGCCGTCGCCGCTGGCGCTCTGGCTGACGATCGAGACGCCCCGCGGCGTCCTCGCCGCCGATCAGGTCACGGGCGCGCACCCGTCGGTCGCCGGCCTCGTCGCCGGGACCTCCGACCTGACGAAGGAGCTGCGAGCCCGGCACGTCTCGGGGCGGGAGCCGCTCCTCCACGCCCTTTCGGCGATCGTCCTCGCGGCCCGCGCCCACGGTCTTTCGGCGCTCGACGGCGTCCACCTCGCCCTCGAGGACGAGGAGGGGTTCGCGGCGGCCTGCCGGCAGGGGCGGGACCTCGGCTTCGACGGCAAGACGCTGATCCACCCGCGCACGATCCCCGCCGCGAACCGCGCGTTCGCCCCCGACCCGGCCGAAGTGGACGACGCCCGCAGGCTCCTCGCGGCGTGGCGCGCCGCGCGGGCGGAAGGGCGGGGCGTCGTCGTCCACGAGCGGCGCCTCGTCGAGGAGCTCCACGCGAAGGAGGCCGAGCGACTCGTCGCGCTCGCGCAGGCGATCGCCGCGCGAGACGCCGGGGGCTGACGGCGCCGGGAGTCAGGGCATCGTGACGCCGCCGTCGACCGGGAGCCAGACGCCGGTGACGTGGCGCGACGCGTCGCTGACGAGCGCGAGGATCGCGCCGGCGACGTCCTCGGGGGCCGCGTTCCTCCGGAGAGACGTCGCCTGCGCCGCCGCCGCCTTAGCCGGCTCCGGGAGGAAGGCCGTCGCGTCGGTCAGCGTCAGCCCGGGCGCCACGGTGTTGACGCGGATACCGCGCGGCCCGAGCTCGAGGGCGAGGGCCCGGACGAAGCCGTCGAGGGCCGCCTTGGCGGCGCTGTGAGCGACGAAGCCCTCGCCCGGGCGGCGGGAGAGGGTGCTCGAGACGACGACGATCGCGCCTCCGCCCCGCGCGGCCATCGACGGCGCGACGGCCTGAGCCGCGAAGAAGGCGGCCTTGACCTCCCCCACGAGCTTCGCCTCGAGCTCCTCCCACGGGTAGCCGAGGAAGGGCGCGAGGTGGACCCGCATCCCGGCGTTCGCGACGAGGATGTCGATCGGCCCTAGCTCCCTCTCGGCCGTCGCGACCATGCGCTCCACGGCGTCCCGGTCGGTCACGTCGGCCCGGACGGCGAGCGCCGTTCCGCCCTCCGCCTCGATGCCCGCGACGACGCTGCGCGCGGCCTCCTCGTTCGTGGCGTAGTTCACGCAGACTTTCGCGCCGCTCCGGGCGAGGAGGCTCGCCGTCGCCGCGCCGATGCCCCTGCTCGCGCCCGTCACGAGCGCAACCCTGCCGTCGATTCTCACGTCCGTTACCTCCGCTCGCGGCTTCGCCGCCAGCCCCCGCGAATGTACCAGCCGGGTCAGCGGCTCTTCGCGCAGGGCTCCGCGGCGCGGATCGACGCCACCCGGTCGACCCAGGCGAACCAGACGGCGACAGAGACGGTCCCGTCGCCGGGGGGAATCGCGTGGCTCCGCCAGGAGGAGACGTCGGCGCGTGCCGCGTCGAGGAACGTGATGCAGGCCCGGTGCTTCGGCGTCCGCACGTAGTAGCCGACGCCGCCGAGGATCGCGGCGGCTCCGCCGACGCCGACCAGGGACGCCTTCGCGGCGTCGCCGGAGCCGGCGATGCTCCCGGACGACGCGGCCAGGACGCCGAGCGCCGCCCCGCCGACGAACGTCGCCCGCCAGACCTTCAGCTCCCGCTCGATGCGCTGTTCGGCCCTCTTCCGGAAGAGCGGAAGCTCGTTGTCGAGGAAGGAGTCGACCTCGAGCCGGAGCTCGGCGGCGGTAGGCGGCGGCTGCTCCCGGCGCAATTTGCGGCCCGCCTCGACGAGGGTCCGGTCGACGCCGCCCCCCGACGCGCAGGAGGTGAGGACGAAGATCGCGAGGAGGGCGGGTGCGGAGGCGCGGCGCTTCATGGCGGTTCGGCTCCCGAGGATACGCTTCGACCGGCGCGTTCCGACGTGCGTAAGATGCCGCCCCGTGAGCCGCGTCCTCTCCCTCCACGACGTCGTGAAGCACTACGGTTCGGTGAAGGCCGTCGACGGCGTTTCGTTCGAGGTGACCGCCGGCCGGATCACCGGGCTCCTCGGCCGGAACGGCGCCGGCAAGACGACGACGCTCCGGATGATCACGGGCGTCCTCCGGCCCGATCGCGGCCGCGTGGAGCTCTTCGGCGCGGCGGTCGAGGGGGCGCGCGACCGGCTCGGCTACCTCCCGGAGGAGCGCGGCCTCTACCGGAAGATGCGCGTCCTCGACCACCTCCTCTTCCTCGCCGAGATCAAGGGGCGTCCTCCGGCCTCGATGAGGCCTGCCGCCGAGCGGTGGCTGAAGCGCTTCGAGCTGTGGGAGAAGAAGGACAGCAAGGTGGAGGAGCTCTCGAAGGGGAACCAGCAGAAGGTCCAGCTCGCGGGCGCGCTCCTCTTCGACCCGGAGCTCGTCGTCCTGGACGAGCCGGGCTCGGGCCTCGACCCGGTGAACGTCGTCCTCGTCCGGCGGCTCCTCCGCGAGCTGGCCGCGGAGGGGCGCGCCATCCTCCTCTCGACGCACCAGATGGGCGAGGCGGAGAAGCTCTGCGACGAGATCGTCCTCGTCCACGCCGGGAAGGTCGTCCGCTCGGGCCCGCTCGCCGAGGTGAAGGCGACGGGCGGGCGGGACGCCGTCCACCTGGAGTTCACGGGAGACGGCGCGTTCCTCGCGGAGCTCCCGATCGTCGCGTCGGCGCGGGTCGACACGAACCGCGCCGAGCTGAGGCTCGCGCCGGGCGCCGACACGCAGGAGCTCCTCGCGGCCGCGGCGGGACGGCTGCGCGTCCTGCGGTTCGAGGTCGTCGCCCCCTCCCTCGAGGAGGTCTTCCTCGAGGCGGTCGGAGAGCCCTCGGCCGAGGAGGCGGCGTGAGGAAGCTCTGGGCCGTCCTGAAGCGCGAGTACCGCGAGACGGTGAAGAAGCCGTCGTTCCTGATCATGACCGTCCTCGCGCCGTTCCTGCTCGGGGCGCTCATGCTCGTCCCCGCGCTCCTGGCCTCGCGCGGGATGGGCGAGCGGCGGGTCGCGGTCCTGGACGGCACCGGGCGCCTCCGCGCCGCCGTCGAGGGGCTCGCGGGAGAGGCGCCGGCCGAGCGATCGGCCTTTGCCCGAGGCCGGGGCACGAACGTGCCGACCGGCCGGATCGTCCCCGAGTACGTCGACCTCTTCACCGTCGACCCGAAGAACGCGGTAGGTCCCTACCTCGAGCGCCTTTCCCTCGAGCGGACGCCGAAGGAGCGGCGCCTCGACGGAGTCCTCCTCGTTCCGGCCGACGCCTTCGAGCGGCCTCTCACGCACCTCACCTACTTCAGCCGCTCCGCGGCCGACCTCCTCGCCCAGGACCGCCTCGGGCGCGCCGTGAACCGCGCCCTCCAGCGGGAGCGCCTCGCCGCGCGCGGCCTGCCCCCGGCGGAGCTGGAGCTGATCCTCGCGCCGTTGCCGGTCGAGACCGTCCAGGTGACGAAGTCGGGGCAGGAGCGCCGCGGCGGGGAGGGGAGCTTCGTCCTCGCGATGCTCTTCCTCGCCCTCCTTTTCATCCCCTCGCTCGTCTACGGGCAGGAGGTGATGCGGGGCGTCATCCAGGAGAAGACGGACCGGGTCGTCGAGCTCCTCGTGTCTTCGATGACGCCGATGGAGCTCCTCTCCGGAAAGATCCTCGGGATGGCGGCGATCGGCCTGACGCAGATGGCCGTCTGGGTGACGATGGGGGGCGTCGTCGCCGCCGCCGGCCTCTCCGGGGCGCGCTCGGCCGGTTTCGACCTCGCCACCGTCCTCCGCCCCTCGATCGCCGTCTGGTTCGTCGTCTTCTTCCTCCTCTCCTACCTGGTGACGGTCGGCGTCTACGCCGCGGGCGGGGCGATCGTCAGCTCGGAGAAGGAGGCGCAGCAGGTCCTGACCCCGGTGATGATCGTCTTCCTCGTCCCGTGGTTCCTGATGATGCCGATCCTGACGAACCCCGACTCGACGCTCTCGGTCGTCCTCTCCCTCGTCCCGATCTACACGCCGATGACGATGTTCATCCGGCTCCTCGTCTCGGAGCCGCCGGCGTGGCAGGTCGCCCTCTCGCTCCTTCTCTCGGTCGCGACGATCGCGGGCCTGCTGAAGGCCTCGGCCAAGATCTTCCGGGCCGGACTCCTGGCCACCGGCAAGCGGCCGACGATCCCCGAGCTCTGGCGCTGGCTGAAGGAAGCGTAAGCGGAGCCGCAGCGGTCGCGTCGGGAACCCCGACACGGTCGTCGGGGAATCCGGCACACACGGGGTCTTTCGCGCACCGACCAGCCGCGAGCAAGTTGCGTAAACGTAATCATTCAAGTTGTTTACGCTCGTCGCCTCGACGTCGACGGGCTTGGGCACGCCTCCTGCATTTCCCGTGTTGCGTCGACTTCCCAGCGAGGGAAATCCCGACGCGAGGAGGTTCCCCATGCAGCCCACCGATACCGAGATCCTCTGGCTCAACCTGACGAACGCCGGACTCGGCCTCGCCACCCTGGGCGGGATCGTCGCTCTCGGCTGGGCGGCCGTCCGCGAGCTCCGCGAGCGCGCGAAGGGCCGCGTCGCCGTCCACGACCTCGACCCGCACGCCGCCTTCATCCCCGAGCTCGGCCTGACGATGGCCGACGGCGGCGAGAAGCTCGCAGAGAAGACCGAGGAGAAGAAGTAGCCCCGGGGCTGCGGAAGGCGAAGCCGTGCGTTGCCCCTTCCTTCGCGAGGCGCACGTCCAGTCGTGCCAGGCCTCCCCGATCCGCAAGCAGATCGTGCGGACGGGGAGCGCAACGGACGAGCGCTGCGCGACGGCGGCCTGGCACGAGTGTTCCGTCGTCCGCGAGCTGAGCGAGGAGCACCCGAGCGCGAGCTCCTGTCCGTTCCGGACGGAGTCCCTCGCCCAGTACTGCTCCGCGGCGCCGGTGACGAAGCTGATCCCCTGGAGCGACCAGGCCTTCTCCCGATGCGGGAGCGAGGCCCACCGCTACTGCGACCTCTACCTGGCGCTCGCGAAGACCTCGGCCCCCGCCGCGGCCCCCGAAGAGGCTCCGCCCCGGTCCGTCGACGCCGACGGCATCCCGGTCCCGCAGTGGCTCTGGTTCGCGCCGGGGCACACCTGGCTCTCGGTCGCCTCCGACGGCGTCTGCCACATCGGCGTCGACGCGTTCCTCGCGCGGACGCTGGGCGGCATCGACCGGGTGCAGTTCGTCACGACGAAGGGGCTCGAGCGGCCGGCGGCGGTCCTCACCGTCCGCGACGTGGACGTCACCGTCTCCTTCCCGAACCCGGTCTTCATCACCGCCGTCAACGGCGCGCTCCGCGCCGACCCGGCGCGCCTCGCGCGAGACCCTTACGGCCTCGGCTGGCTGTTCGAGGGGATCGTCCGCGACCGCTCCGCCGTTCCGAACGGCACCCCGCGGATCACCGACGGCCTCCTCCGCGGCGAGGCCGCGACCGCGTGGATGCGCCGCGAGACGCTGCGCCTGCGCGCGCTGGCCGAGGACGCCGCGGAGCGGATCTCCGGCGTGCGCCTCGCGGCCGACGGCGGGCTCCCCGAGCCGGCCCTCGTCCGGACCCTCCCGCACGCGGAGGCGCTCCGGCTCTCCCACCTTCTCCTCTCCCCCCCTCCCGACGAAGAGAGGTATTCGTGAAGCTACCGGCCCTCGTCTCCTTCACAGCCGGCCTCGTTCCCGCCCTGGCGGCGGGCTGGCTGCTCTTCCCGCGCCTCCTCTACAGGACGGAAGCGCAACCCCTCCCCTTCAACCACAAGGCCCACGCCGAGCAGGGGATGTCCTGCGGCGACTGCCACGCCGTCGCGGAGGACGGCCGCTTCGCCGGCATCCCGAAGACGGAGAGCTGCGCCGGGTGCCACGCCGAGACGGGCGAGAACCCCGGGATCAACGCCCTCGTCGAGCGCTACGTCGAGCCGGGCGCCGAGGTGCCGTGGCTCTCGAACGCTCGTCAGCCCGACAACGTCTACTTCCCGCACGCCTCGCACGTGACCGGGGAGAAGGTCGCCTGCGCGCGCTGCCACGGCCCGCACGGGGAGTCGACCGCCGTGCGTGACGTGGAGGTGAACCGACTCTCCGGCTACCCCCGGGACATCTGGGGCCCATCGATCTCCCGCCTTCGGCGCGCGGAGGGACAGGGGATGAAGATGTCCGACTGCATCGAGTGCCACCGCGCGGGCGGACGCGAGAGCGCCTGCATCGACTGCCACAAGTGAGGAGGACGGCATGAAGCTCGAAGTCTCCCGTCGTGACCTTCTCCTCGCCGGGACCGGCGCCGCCGCCGGGATCGCCCTGTCGCCGGTCCCCTGGAAGGCCCTCGACGACCTCTCGATCTGGACCCAGCGCCCCCCGACGCCGACGCCGCGCCCGGCCGGACCGCTCGCGTTCCGGTTCACGTCGTGCTCGCTCTGCCCCGCCGCCTGCGGGCTGAAGGCGCGCTCGTTCGGGCCGCAGCCCGTCGGCTTCTCCGGCGTCCCCGGCCATCCGGCGAGCGACGGCGGCCTCTGCCCGCTCGGGCTCACGGGCCACCACCTCGCGAAGCACCCGCTCCGCGCCGTCGCCCCCGAGCGCGTCTCGGGCGGAAAGCGCGAGGTCCTCGACCGCGCCGCCGCCTCCGCCGCCCTCTCCGCAGCGATCGCCGCAGCGGCGAAGGACCCGAAGCGCTCGCTCCTCGTCGTCGACGGCCGCCCCGGCCGGAGCCTCTCGCGCACGTGGCGGGCCCTCGCCGCCGCGACGGGAGGCCGCTACGCCGTCCCCGCCTCTCCCTCTCCGGCCCTCGACGCCCTCGCGTCCCGGTTCGACGGCCCGCTCGCGCTGGGCGTCGATTACGCGAAGGCCCGCCGCGTCGTCTCCTTCGGCGCGCCGGTCCTGACCGACGCCGGGACGCCCGGCCTCCTCGCGCGTCTGCGCGCCGAGGGCCGCCGCCGGCCGCCCGCCGAGCGGCTCGAGGTCGTCCACGTCGGGGCGACCCGGACGAAGAGCGCCGGCCTCGCCGACCGCTTCGTCCCGATCGCCCCCGGAACCGAGGCCGCGCTCGCGCTCGGCCTCGTCCACGTCCTCCTCGACGAGAAGCTCGCCGACGCGGCCTTCCTCGCCGCTCGGACGACCGGCCTCGCCGAGCTCGAGGCGCTCGCCGCCCGATTCGCCCCGACCCTCGTCGAGCAGAAGACGGGCGTTCCCGCGGGCGACGTCGTCGCGCTGGCGCGCGACCTCGCCCAGGCGCGTCCGTCCGTCGTCGTCGGCGGCGACCCGGCCGCGCCGGTTTCCGCCGAGGCCGACGCGGCGATCGCCGCGTTGAACCTCGTCCTCGGCGCCCCGGCCGGCCCGCTCGTCGCGCGCCGCGCGGCGCCCGCGGAGCCGGACGGCGACGCGAGGCTCGCCGGCGTCACGGCGATCGCCGAGGTCCCGGAGGGCTCCGTCGGCCTCCTCCTCCTCGACGGGACGGTCCCCGAGGGGCTCGTCCCCTGGGAGCGCCTCGAGAAGCTCCTCGCCGCCGGCGCCGTCGTCGCGAGCTTCTCGCCGTTCCGCGCCGGCCTCGGCGAGAAGGCGACGCTCCTCGTTCCCGGCCCGGCGCCGCTGGAAGAAGCGGTCGAGCTCGACGGCCCCGCCGACGCGCCGCTCGCGACGTTCGCCCTCGCCCCCGCCCTCCTCGCTCCGCCGAAGGACGTCGTCCTCACCGAGGAGCTCCTCCGCGAGGCGGCGACCGCCGCCGGCCTGGAGCTGCCGGCGCCGTCGGCCGGCCGCGCCGCGGCGATCGTTGCGGCGAAGCGCGGGCAGCTCTTCGACCCCTCCACGGCCGCGACCTCGCCGGTCTCCTCGCTCGCCGACGCCGCAGCCCTCGAGGCGGCCTTCGCGAACGGCGCCTGCTGGGTCGACGACCCGGCCCCCTCCCCCGCGGGGCGCTTCGCGCTCCTTCGCGACGGGGAGGCGCCGCGCCTCCTCGAGGCGGCTCTCGGGGCCCCCGGTCCCGGGCCGGTCCGGACCGCGGGCCTCCCGCGCACGGCCCTCGCCGCCGCCCCCTCCTCCCCGCTCCTCACGAAGCTGACCCGCGAGACGGCGCTCTTCCCCGCGCCCTCCGCCGCGAAGGCGTGACCATGACCGCCACGAAGCAGACCTCCACCCTCCCGACCCACCGCTACACGCTCGTCGTCGACCTCGACCGCTGCACCGGCTGCGGCTCCTGCTCGACCGCGTGCGCCGTCGAGAACAACATCCCGCCGGCCACCGAACGCTCGAACGAGCGGACCGGCGTCGTCTGGCTGCGCGTCCACGACGTCACCACCGCCGCCGCCTCCGGGCGCTCGACGTTCGTCCCGATCCCCTGCCAGCAGTGCGAAGAGCCCCCCTGCGTCGACGTCTGCCCCCAGCGCGCCGTCGAGTACGACCCGCGCACGGGGATCGTCGGGCAGATCCCGGTCCGCTGCCTCGGCTGCCGCTACTGCATGGTCGCCTGCCCCTACCACACGCGCTCCTTCAACTGGTGGAGCCCCGAGTGGCCCGAGGGGATGAAGGCCTCCCTCAACCCCGAGGTCTCGATCCGCCAGCGGGGCGTCGTCGAGAAGTGCAACTTCTGCGTCCAGCGCCTCCAGGCGGCCCGCGCGAAGGCCTCCGCCGCCGGGCAGGCCGACATCGACCCGGCCGACTACGTCCCCGCCTGCGTCGAGGCGTGCCCCTCGCGGGCGCTCTCGTTCGGCGACGCGAAAGACCCGGACGGCGAGGTCGCGAAGCTCGCGAAGGACCCGGAGACGTTCCGGCTTCTCGCCTCTCTCGGAACCGGGCCGAAGGTCCTCTACCGCTCGGCGGACCCCGTCGTCCGCGAGCGCCTCTCCCGCACGGGGGTGACGCGTGGATGACGCCCTGATCGCCCGCGGCCTGAAGCGGACCCCGCTGCCGCGCTTCCTCCTCTGGCTCCTCCCGTGGGTCGGCGTCCTCGCGTTCGGCCTCTACGCGGTGTACCGCTGCTTCGCGTACGGCCTGAACCAGACGAACATGGACAACCGGTTCGCGTTCGGCCTCTGGATCTACCTCGACCTGACGGTCATCGCCCTCGGCGCGGGCGCCTTCTTCACCGGGTTCCTCCTCTACATCCTGAAGAGGAAGGAGCTGAAGGCGGTCATCAACAGCGCCGTCGTCATCGGCTTCATCTGCTACAGCGGCGCCGTCGGCATCCTGGCGGTCGACGTCGGCCAGCCTCTCCGGGCCTGGTTCACGTTCTGGCACCCGAACGTCCACTCGATGCTCACCGAGGTGACGTTCTGCATCACGATCTACCTCTGCGTCCTCGCGATCGAGTACCTCCCGCTCGTCCTGAAGAACCGGCGGCTCAGCGAGGTCCCCGGCCTCCTCGTCCTCGAGCACCAGCTCCACAAGCTGATGGTCGTCTTCGCCGGCGTCGGGACGCTCCTCTCGTTCTTCCACCAGGGCTCGCTCGGAGGGCTCTACGGCGTCCTCCGCGGCAACCCCTTCGCGTACCGCGAGCACATCTTCATCTGGCCGACGACGTTCTTCCTCTTCGTCCTCTCGGCCGCCGCCGTCGGCCCGAGCTTCATCCTGCTCACGACCTGGCTCGTCGGGAAGATCACCCGCAAGCAGCTCGTCGCCCCCGACGTCCTCCAGACCCTTGGGAAGATCTCGGGGTGGCTCCTCCTCGTCTACGTCGTCCTGAAGGGGGTCGACTCGCTCGTCTGGCTGAACTCGACGAGCCCGCAGACCGGCGTGCAGGTCTCGTCCTTCTACGCGAACCCGCCGTTCGGCGTCTGGGTCCTCTTCGCCGAGGTCGTCCTCCTCGGCCTCGTCCCGGCGGTCCTCCTCCTCTCGCGGCGCGTCCGCGCCCGGACGGGCCTCCTCGTCGCGGTGGCCGCGACAGCCTGCGCCGGCATCGTCCTGAACCGCTACGTCATGACGATCCAGACGCTCGCGCTCCCCTCGCTCCCGTTCGACAGCTTCGCGTCGTACTCCCCCTCCTGGCAGGAGGTCGCGGCCTTCCTCGCCGTCCTCGGCTACGGCGTCCTTCTCTACTCGATCTCCTTCCGCTGGCTGAACCTCTTCCCCCAGGAGAGGGAGCTGGCGACGAAGGGCTGACGGAGGTTCCGAGATGCTTCCCGGCAACACCGACTTCATCGCCGACCCCTTCAACATCGCCTTCCTCGGCCTCTTCGCGCTCATCCTCACCGCGGTCGCCGTGACGCTCGTGCGGATCGGCCTCCGGACCCGCGAGACGATCGCGCGCGGCAAGGCCGCCTCGATGCTCTGGCACGAGGAGTTCGAGGAGCTCCCGGCTTCGGCCCGCGGCTGCCGCCACGCGATGACGGGCGAGCTCCCGGGACGCACCTGCCCCCGCGCGTTCGACTGCAAGGGGTGCGAGACCCACGCGAAGCTCGTCGCAGAGGGGAAGATGCCGGCTCCCGCCGACGCCGCCGGCTTCGACGTCCCGACCGACCGCCTCTACCACCGCGGCCACGCCTGGCTGAAGCCGCTCGAAGACGGAACCGTCGCGATCGGCCTCGACGACCTCGCCTCCCGCCTCGTCGGCAGGCCCGACGCGGTCGTCCTCCCGGCCGTCGGGTCGACCCTCTCCGAGAACGGTCCGGCCCTGCGCCTGCGCGCCGGCAAGGCGCGCGTCCGCGTGGCCTCCCCGGTCACCGGGAAAGTCGTCGAGCACGGATCGCTCTCCTCGGACTTCCTCCTCCGCGTGAAACCCGAGGGCGAGCTCGACACGCGCGCCCTCCTGACTCCCCGCGAGGCCGCCGCCTGGTTCTCCCGCGAGCTCGACCGGCTCCAGATCGCGCTCTCCGGCAGCGTCCCCGCCCTCGCCGACGGCGGCCTCCCGGTCGGCGACCTCTCGAAGGCGATCCCCGAGGACGACCGCGACCGCGTCCTCGGCGAGATGCTCCTGGAAGCCTGAGCCTCCTCGTCGGCGGTCCGGGGCGTCCCCCCTTCCGCCCCCGGCACCGCCGATTTCTCCGGGCCCGCCCGGTCCCACGCACAGGACCGGGCGGGCGTTCTTCTCTCTCCTCGGGCTCGCTCCTCCATCCCCCCATGCCACTCCCCACCCCGCGCCCCATCAACGACGAGCCCGCGCGAAGCGCGCACCGCGAAGGGCGGTGGGTGGGGGGCGCGGGGTGGGTACACAGGGCGCGGGGTGGGTCCACAGGGCGTGGGGTGGGTTCACAGGGCCGGGCGTTCCTCCCCCTCCACGACCGGGACGGGCGCGGGGACGGCCCTCCAGATCTCGCGGGCGTAGTCGCGGATCGAGCGGTCCGAGGAGAAGCGCCCCATCCGGGCCGTGTTCAGGATCGAGTCGCGCGTCCAGCGCTCCGGGTCGCGCCAGGCCTCCTCGACCTCGCCCTGCGCGTCGACGTAGGCGCGGTAGTCCGCGAGGACGAGGAACGGGTCTTTCGTGAGGAGGCCGTGGACGAGCGGGCGGAGGAGCCCGCGGTCGCCCCGCGTGAGCTCGCCCGAGACGAGGGCGTCCACGGCCTCGCGGAGCTCCGGGTCGGCCTCGTAGCGCTCGCCGGGGCGGTACCCGTCGCGCCAGGTCCGCTCGACCTCCTCGACCGTCAGGCCGAAGAGGAAGAAGTGCCCGGCGCCGACGGCCTCGCGGATCTCGACGTTCGCGCCGTCGAGCGTCCCGATCGTGAGCGCGCCGTTCAGCGCGAGCTTCATGTTCCCCGTCCCCGAGGCCTCCTTCCCGGCGGTCGAGATCTGCTCGGAGAGGTCGGCGCCCGCGAAGATCGGGAGGCTGCTCCTGACGTTGTAGTCGGGCCAGAAGACGACCGCGAGGCGCCCTTTCATCGCCGGGTCGCCGTTGACGACCTCGGCGACGGAGTGGATCGCCTTGATGATCAGCTTCGCCGTCGCGTAGCCGGGCGCCGCCTTCCCCGCGAAGAGGACGGTCCGCGGCGGGACGTCGAGCCCCGGGTCGCGCTTGAGCCTCCGGTAGAGCGTCAGGACGTGGAGGAGGTTCAGGTGCTGGCGCTTGTATTCGTGGATCCGCTTCACCTGGACGTCCCAGAGGCTCGCCGGGTCGGCGGAGACGCCCGCCCGGTGCCGCGCGGCCTCGGCGAGGGCGGCCCGGTTCGCCCCCTTCACGCGCCGCCACGCTTCGCGGAAGCCGGCGTCCTCGGCGAGCGGCTCGAGGCGGCTGAGCTCGTCCAGGTCGCGCACCCACCCGTCGCCGATCGCCTCGGTGACGAGGCGCGTCAGGCCCGGGTTCGCGAGGGCGACGAAGCGCCGCGGGGTGACCCCGTTCGTGACGTTCGTGAACTTCTCCGGCCAGATCGCGGCGAAGTCGCGCATCACGTCCCGCCGGAGGAGCTCGGAGTGGAGGGCCGCGACGCCGTTCACGTGGTGGCTCCCGACGGCCGCGAGGTGCGCCATCCGGATCGACCTCGGCCCGGCCTCGTCGACGAGGGAGAGCCGGGCCGCGAGCCCCTCGTCGCCCGGGAAGCGTCCGCGGACCTCGTCGAGGAAGCGGCGGTTGATCTCGTAGACGATCTCGAGGTGGCGCGGGAGCGTCCTCCCGAAGAGCTCCACGGGCCATTTCTCGAGCGCCTCCGGGAGGAGGGTGTGGTTCGTGTAGGCGAACGTCTTCCGCGTGATCTCCCAGGCCGCGTCCCAGCCGAGGAGGTGCTCGTCGACGAGAAGGCGCATCAGCTCGGCGACGGCGATCGCCGGGTGCGTGTCGTTCAGCTGGACGGCCCAGCGATCGGCGAGGTCCGTCAGGTCGGGCGAGGCCTGGAGGTGGATCCGGACCATGTCCTGCAGCGAGCAGGAGACGAAGAAGTGCTGCTGCGAGAGGCGGAGCGCCTTCCCCGCGGCCGGCTCGTCGTTCGGGTAGAGGACCTTCGAGATCGTCTCGGAGCCGACCTTCTCCTCGACGGCGCCGTAGTAGTCGCCGACGTTGAACGCCGCGAAGTCGAACGACTCGGCCGCCTCGGCCTTGAAGAGGCGGAGGAGGTTCACGTTGCCGACCCGGTAGCCCGGGATCGGCGTGTCGTAGGCGACGCCCTTCACGACCTGCGCCGGCACCCAGCGCACGCGGTAGCGCCCCGCCTCGTCGGTGAACGCCTCCGTGCGCCCGCCGAGCTTCACGTCGAACGCGATCTCGGGGCGCGGGACCTCCCACGGATTGCCGTACTGGAGCCACTTGTCGGTCTTCTCGACCTGCCAGCCGTCGCGGATCTCCTGGTCGAAGATGCCGAACTCGTACCGGATCCCGTAGCCGATCGCCGGGATTCGAAGCGTCGCCAGCGAGTCCATGAAGCAGGCGGCGAGGCGCCCGAGCCCCCCGTTGCCGAGCCCCGGCTCCTCCTCCTGCGCGAGGACCTCGTCGAAGCCCCAGCCCATCTCCTCCACGGCCTGCCGGACCTCGTCGAGGACGCCGAGGGCGACGAGGGCGTTGCCGAGGTGCGGGCCCAGGAGGAACTCGGCGGAGAGGTAGCAGACGGAGCGGACCCTCGCGCGGTAGTAGTGCTCGCCCGTCCGCATCCAGCGCCGCACCAGCCGGTCGCGGACGGCGTGGGCGACCGCGAGGTACCGGTCGTTTCGCGTCGCCATCGCCGGGAAGCGTCCGACGGCCGTCACGAGGCTGTCCTGGATCGCCCGCTTCCACCCCTCGACCCGCGCCCGGTGAACGCTCTCCACCTCGTCGCCGGGCCCGGGGACCCTCTGCTCCGTCATGGCTCGCCCTCCGTCGTCCGGCCGCGTGCCGCGGAGGCGGCAGGCGACCGGCGCAGCTCGATTCGGACGTATGGCCCGAATGCTAGCGCAGGAGACGAAGCGCCGGCGCCCTACCGCTCGATTCCATACCTCTTCAGCTTGTCGTAGAGCGTCGAGCGGTCGATGCCGAGGACGGCGGCGGTCTCCTTCACGTTCCCCTCGTTCCGCTTCAGCGTCGCGGCGATGACCGTCTTCTCGACCTCGGAGAGGGGCAGGTGCGTCGGGACGCTCCAGCCGGGCGCGGCCTCGGAGACGGGGCGGAGGAACGCGAAGTCGTCCTCGGTCAGGACGCGCCCCTTCGCGGTGACGAGCGCCCGCTCGACGGCGTTCTCGAGCTCGCGGACGTTCCCCGGCCAGCGGTGGGCGAGGAGCGCCTTGAGCGCCCCCTCGGAGAGGTCCTCCGCCTCCTTGCCGAGCTCGTGCGAGAGACGCTCGAGGAAGGAGCGGGCGAGGAGCGGGATGTCCTCAGGCCTCTCCCGGAGAGGCGGGAGGTGGATCGCGACGACGTTGAGGCGGTAGAAGAGGTCGTCGCGGAAGCGTCCCTGCCGGACCGCCTCGGCGAGGTCGACGTTCGTCGCGGCGACGACCCTCACGTCGACCGCCACCTCCGTGCTTCCGCCGACGCGGAAGAAGCGCCGCTCCTGGAGGGCGCGGAGGAGGTCCACCTGGACCTTCGACGAAATGTCGCCGATCTCGTCGAGGAAGATCGTCCCCCCCTCGGCGAGCTCGAACTTCCCCTTCCGCCGCTCGACGGCGCCCGTGAAGGCCCCCTTCTCGTGGCCGAAGAGCTCCGACTCGAGGAGCGTCTCGGTGAGGGCCGCGCACGAGACGCCGACGAACGGCCCCTCGGCCCTCTCGCCCGAGAAGTGGAGGGCCCGCGCGACGAGCTCCTTACCGGTGCCGCTCTCGCCCGTGATGAGGACGGTGCTCCGGAGGCTCGCGACCTCCTTCACGAGGCCGAAGATCTCCTGCATCCGCGGGTTCTTCGAGAGGAGGTCGTGGAAGCGCCAGCGTCCCGTGAGGCTCCGCCGGAGGATCTCGTTCTCCCGCTCGAGGTTCCTCACCTTGATGATCCGGGTGACGAGGAGCGAGATCTCCTGCGGGTTGCACGGCTTGACGATGTACTCGAGCGCCCCTTCCTTCATCGCCGTGATCGCCGTGTCGACGGTCGCGTAGGCCGTGATGATGACGATCGAGGCGTCGGGGCGGAGCTTCTTCACCTCCATCATCGTCTCGATGCCGTCGATGCCCCCCGGCATCTTCAGGTCGACGAAGTAGATCGCGTAGTCCGACTCCCGCGCCTTGTCGATCCCCTCGCGGCCCGAGGCCGCGGTGTCGACCTCGTAGCCGTCCTCGCGGAGCCAGGCCGCGAGCGATTCGCGCATGACCGCCTCGTCGTCGATGACGAGGATCCGCCACGTCGCCTTCATCCCGTCCTCCCTTCCGGCGGCCGCGCCGCCGGGGTCCGTTCCTTCACGAGCGCCGTGCACGAGGCGCAGAGCGATTCTCCCTTGCGGTCGACCTGGACGACGCCCGTCGAGAGCGACATCGGGCAGGCCGGGTCCGGGCAGTGGACGAGGCCGAACGTGTGCCCGAGCTCGTGCACGGCCTCCTTGCGCGCCCGCGCGAGGAGGAGCGGCCGGTCCTCGGGGAGCCCGGAGAACCGCTGCGAGATCCGGGCGAGGGAGATGACGGCCGTCGGACCGCCCATCTGCGCCTGCCCGAAGACGAAGCTGAGGACCGGGACGAAGAGGTCCCGCCCGGTCACGCCCAGCACCCTCTCGGCCCCCGGCGGCCGGGCCGCGAGGAGGGCCTTGAGCATCTCCGGGGCGCTCCACTGGCCGCGCGCGGCGTCGAACGCCCCGGCCGGCTCGGGGATCGGCGCGAGCCGCGCGGTCTCGCGCCCGAAGGACGACGCCACGACGCCTTCGACCGCGGCCAGGACCTCGTCGTCGGAGGGGCCGATGGGAACCACGGCGAGGACGCTCACGCCTTCGCGGCCGCCGCCTCTCCGCGGACCGGGAGCGTGACGCGGAAGAGGGTCCCCTCCCCGGGCGCGCTCTCGACCTCGATGTCGCCGCCGTGGGCCTGGACGATGCCGTAGACGACGGCGAGCCCGAGGCCGACCCCCTTCCCCTCGTCCTTCGTCGTGAAGAACGGCTCGAAGATCCGGTCCTTGAGCTCGGGCGGCATCCCCTCGCCGTCGTCGCGCACCTCCAGGACGACGTCCTTCTTCAGCGCCGTCGCGCGGGTCGAGACGCGGACGTGGCCCGCCGCCTTCTTCCGCGTGGCCTCGCCCGCGTTCAGGACGAGGTTCATGACGACCTGCTGGAGCTGCGAGGAGTCGGCCTCGGCGTGCGGGAGCGCGGCGTCGAGGGCGCACTCGACCTCGACGTTCATCAGCTTGAGCTTGTGGGAGACGAGCGAGAGGGTCCGGCCCACGATCGCGTTCAGGTCGGTCTCGGTCCGGACGGGCGATCCCCGCCGGGAGAACGCGAGGAGGTCGGAGACGATCCGCCCGGTCCGCGCCGTCTCGGCGACGACCTGCTCGAGGTACCGCCGGAACTCGGCCTCCCGCCCCTTCGGGATGCCGTCCTCCTTCAGGATCCGCTGCATCAGCATCGAGAGGTTCAGGACCCCGGAGAGCGGGTTGTTGATCTCGTGGGCGACGCTCGCCGAAAGCTGGCCGAGGGAGGCGAGGCGGTCGGCCTGCATCAGCTTCTGCTGCGCCACCTTCAGCTGCTCGGTCCGCTCGTCGACCTTCTCCTCGAGCCCCCGGGTGAGCTCGTTCAGCTCCTCCATCGCCAGGGCGAGACGGCGGCGCATCTCGTTGAAGGAGGCCGCGAGCGCCTCCAGCTCCTCGCTCGAGGTGAGCGCGATCGGGCGGTCGAGCTTCATCTCCGCGACCTGCCGGGTCGCTTCCGAGAGCCGCGTGAGCGGCGTCGTGACGAACCGCCGCGTGAACGCCGCCGCGCAGAGGCCGACGAGGAGGACCGCGAGCGAGGTGAAGAGGGCGGTCCGGATCTCGATCCGGCGCACCTGCTGGTCGACGAGCTTCATGTCGAGGCCGACGTCGAGGACCCCGAGGACGTTCTGGCTCTCCGGGTGGGCGTGACAGGCCGCGTTGCTGCACGCGGGCTCGTTGTAGATCGGCGTGACCATCGCGAGCGTCCGGCCGCCGTCCGGGCGGTGGACGACGCGGGCCCGCGTGGGGGTGTCGACCCTCACGAGCGGCTGCTCGGAGGCGTGACAGAGGAAGCAGGCCTCCGCCTTCTTGTCGACGACCTTCACCTCGGAGCGGGGGGTCGAGAACATGACCCGCCCCTCCTTGTTGAAGATCCTCACGCTCCGGATCCCCTGCTTGGCCGCGATCGTCTGCATCACCTGGTAGGCCGACTCCCGGTTGTCCGCGAGCATGGCGTGCCAGGTGGAGCTCGCGATCGCCCCGGAGAGCTGGTCGACGCTCTGGAGCATCGTCGCCTGCAGCTGGGTGTCGGCCGAGCGGACCGCGATGACGCCGTTCGCCACGACGACGAGCGAGACGACGACCGTCAGCGAGAGGATGAGCTTCTGGGAGAGTCGCCTCGGTCCGCGCATCGTCCGTCCGCCCCGGCCGTCACGCGCCCCGGGATCGGGATCGGACGGGGCGAAGGTCATCGTACACCGGGGGGACGCCGGAACCGTGTCGGCGTCCCCCCGCGGGCCTTCTCCGGGCTCCCGGCCGCGTCAGCGGCCGCGGCCCAGCTCGCCGAGAGCCTCGGCCGCGGCCTCGAGGAGCGCCTCGGCGCCGACCGGCGCTCCGACCGCCCCCTGCATCCAGAGGTCCGGCGAGATCCGTCCCTGCCGCGTCATCCGCTCCACCTCGGGGCCGACGGCGCCCGCCTTCTCCACGTACCGCTCGATCTGGAACGCGATCAGGTGGCCGACGGGATAGTCGGGGAGGTAGAGGAACGAGTCGATCATGTGGGAGTAGACGGCGAGGATCGGCGAGTCCTTCACGCCGAAGACCGGTGCGTAGAAGCGGTTCCAGGTCTCCTTCGCGATCGAGAGGGTGGCGTCCCGGAGCTCGGCCGGCGTCGCCTCGGGGTGCTCGTACATCCACCGCCAGACGGCCATGTCGACGAGGGCGACGCCGGCGATCTCCGCCGTCCCCCAGAACGTGTTGAGCGTCGCGAGGGCCCGGCCCTTCGCGTCCCCCTTCGGGAGGCCGAGGAGCGGGAGGTCGCGCTCCTGGAAGACGAAGGCGATCGCCTCGGTGAACGCGGTATTCGGGACGCCGGAAAGGAGCGTGTGGTCGACGAGGTGAAGCGAGATCGTCTGCTCGACGTTGTGCCCGAGCTCGTGGACGGCGATGTTGTACCCCTTGTAGTCCATCCCGTCCTTGCCGACGCGCGTCCGCAGGTGGGCCTTGTCGCCCCGTCGTCCCGCGCCCCAGGCGTGGCCGGAGCCGCGGGCCGGGTCGACGACGACCTGGGACGCGATCCACCGGGCCCTCTCCTCGGGGAACCCGAGCGCGGCGAGGATGCGCGGGACGTCCTTCTCGAACGCCTCCGGCGTCGGGTACTTCTTCCGCGTCATCTCGTCGAGCTGCGCCTCGGTGTACGGGCCCCGCTCGCGGAAGCCGGGGTACCAGACGTCGAACGGCTGGAGGGGCCGTCCGAGCCGCTTCGCGACGAGCTTCCCGGTCTCGGCGAACGCGGGCGCGGAGAGGACCGCCTCGAGCATCGCCTTCACGCGCGACTCGGGGAGCTGCCGGTCCTCGGCGAAGCGCCGGTCGATCAGCGTCGGCGCGGCCGGGGAGTACGGGTCGACGAGCCGCGAAGCCCGGAACGTCGCGAGGAGCTTCGCGTAGCGCACGTCGGGCTCGGCGGCGGCCGTCGGAGCGAGGTCCTTCGGAAGGGCCGGCGCGCCCGGCTCGAGGGAGGGCGTCGCCTTCACCTCGTTCGTGAAGGGGTTCCAGTCGACCCAGGGGGAGTCGATCGCCGCGGCGGGGATCGTCTGCGTGGCGATCCTCTCCATCGCCTTCTGGATCGCCCGCTGCTTCGCGAGCCCGTCCTTCCCCTCGCCGTAGAGCGCCTTGATCTCGTCCCGGAGGTTCCAGTGGGAGAGGAGGCGCTTGCCCTGCGGGAAGAGGCGGCGCCCCTTCTCGTCGAGGAGGTGATGGACCCGGAGGTTGTACTCGGAGATGTACCGCGAGGCGTCGGCCGAAGCGGTCGCGACGGCCTGGTTCACCTCGGCCGGCACTCGCTTGCCGAACCCTTCAGCGAGGCGCGCCTCGGCCCACTCCCGCCGGCTCCACGACGGCCCCTTCTCCAGCCTCTCCCGAAGCGTCGACTGCGGGAAATTCAGGAGAACCGCGAACGCGAGACGGTTCGCGAAGAGGTCGTCGGCGACGTGGGCCGACGGGTCCCACCCCGCCATCACCTCGTCGAACGGGAGGATCTCTCCCCGGTCGAGGTCGGAGTGCTCGCGGAGATCGCGGACGATCTCCAGCATGTGCCCGCTGACCGACTCGAGGACCCGCTCCATTCGAGAGAAGAGCGCGTCGAGCTGGGTCGGATCGGAGAGGAAGTGCGTCCGCGCCACCTCGGCGAAGGCCGCATCGTCGCCGTCGGAGGCGCGCCAGAGGGACGCCGCCTGCGCGAGCCCGCGCGCGACGCGGGGCCGCGAGGCTTCGCCGTGGCGCGCGACGAGCTCCGCCTCGAGGGACTTCAGCGCGTCGGGGGAGACGGGAGGGGCGACGGCGGCGCTCACGGCTCCGCCGAGGGAGAGTGAAGCCGCGAAAACGGCCGCGGCGAGGGCGATACGCATCGAGAGACCTCCAACCGGCGAAGTCTAGCCCTCCGCGCGGCCCGCTTCGGCTCAGCGCGCGAGGAGGACGCCGATGCCGAGAGGCCCCGCGAAGCTCGGCGGCTCCGCGACGCCCCAGCGCTCGGCGCGCTCGAGGAGCTTGCGAGCCGACGACCCGTCGCCGAGGCCGTCCGGGAACGGAGGCCAGAGCGTGGCGAGCGAGCTCCAGGCGCTCGGGGCGCCGCGCCCGACCGCCGGGGTCGCGAGGAGGAGAGCGTCGCCTCGCGCGAGCGACACCGGGCGTGCCGCCTCCGACCGACCGAGCGCCGCCGTGCCGAGCGCCCCCGGCGCGAGGAACGAGGGCTCGGGGGGCTGAGGCGCGAACGGGACCGGCGAGGGCGCTCCGCCCCTGCGGACCTGGACCGTGCCCGGCCCGAGTCGGACGACCGCCGCCTCCACCCGGCCGCCCGAGGCGGTCGCGACGGCGCCGACGAGTCCGCAGGCCAGGGCGGGCGGAACCCGGCGGAGCGCGTCGTCCGGCACGCGCGTGTGGGCGAGGACCCGCCGCGCGCTGTCGGGCGCCATCGTGCCCCGCACCCGGGTCACGGCATCGGAGGAGTCGCCGGCCGAAAGGAGTGCGGCGAGGAGCATCTCGAGGTGCCCCTGCGCGGTGCGGATCGCCGCGAGAGAGTCGGAGGGGCCGGCGGCCGCGGCACGGCAGAAGGTGCGGGCCGCGACGACCGCCGCGAGCCGGCCCCCGAGGGACGACTCGGCGCCGGTCGCCACGGCGAGCGCGATCCCGCCGGGGAAGGCAACGGCGAACGACGCGGCGAGCCCCGGCCCCTCGGCCCGCGGACCCGCGGCCGACGCGAACCAGGCCGAGGCGCCGGCGACGTCGATCCGCTCGCCGGCCTCGTCGATCCGCAGGTCGTAGGCGGAGAGGTCGGGTCCCGGGTCCTCCGGGGGCGGCGGAGGGGGGGCCGCCACCTTCGGAGCCGGCGCGGCCCGGGGAGGCGGGGCAGAGGGCGCGTCGGAGGGCGGGGTCGCCCGGGCGCCGCCCTTCGCCGCCGAGCGAGAAGCGTGCCGCAACGAGATCACCGTCGGAGGCGCCGCGCGGCGCGCCTCCTCCGCGGCGAGCTCCTCCACCCAGTCGACGAGCCGGAGCAGCTCGACGACGCGCGCATGGAGGCCGAACGCCGCGAACGACGAGAGCTCCTGCAGGCTCCGTTCCGTCACGCCGTTCCGCTCGTCCTCGAGCTGTGCGGCGAGCCGCTGCGGCAGAGTCCGCCGAAGGCTCGGCCCGAGGGAGTCGAACGCGAACCCGGGCTCGGGGTCCGGGACCGGCTCGGCCCGGAGGGCGAAGAGCCCCTCGAGGAGGTGCCTCGCGAAGAGGAGCCGCTCCCGCAGCTCCCCGACCTCCTGCCGGGACGCCGGGCTCCGGCGCGAGAGGCTGAGCGCCCCGACGCGCTCGGAGACCTCCCCGAGGATGTCGAGGAGCTCCGGCAGGTCGGCCGTGGCGCGTGTCTCGTCGTCTCTCACGTTCCCCCCGCCCGGATCGTATGGGGAGCCGGCGGCCGAGTCCACGACGCCGGGCTATCCTCGCCCGCGCGAGGCGACCGCATGAGCCGAGGCCCGTCCTTTCCGGAATCGCTCGACCGCTGGGAACGCGCCCCCTCTCCGGAGCACGCCGCCGATCTCCTCGAGGCCGCCCGGATCGCGCTCTCCGCGGGAGGCACGCCCCCGGCTCTCTGGCACCGCTGGCTCGACGCGACGCGGCGGAGCGAGCACCTCCTCGCCCTCGGCGACCGCGAGGCCCGCCACCTTTGGGCCGACGCCGCGATCGGGGCCGTCCACGCGTCCGGATACGACCTCGCGCGGATGCTCGCCCAGCGCGTCGCGGCGCACCCGGAGCGGGCGCTCCTCGTCGACGGGCCGGCGCCGGGAGCGCCGCGCTGGAGCTACGCGCACGTGGCGCGCCGCGCCGACGCGATCGCGGCGATGCTCCTCGGCCTCGAGGCGGAGCCGCGCGTCGCGATCGTCGCCGAGAACGGCGTCGACTCGGCGTGCCTCGACCTCGGCTGCCTGCTCCACGGCCTCCTCGTCTCGCCCCTCTCGCCGCACCTGACGGCCGGCGAGCTCGTCGCCGCGTTCGACGCCCTCGGCGTGAACCTCGCCGTCGTCGCGTCCGAGGAGAGCCTCCGGCGGATCCGCGAAGCGGCGCGACGATCGGCGCGCCCGTTCCGCGTCGTCCTCCTCGACGAGGCGGCCGAGCTCGCCTCCGAGCGGGACGTCGTCCTCGGCGAGGCGCTCGCGGCGCAGGCCGAGGCCTCCGTCCCGGCGCTCCTCGCGCGCGCCCCGCGTCGCGCGCTCGACGAGACGTGCACCGTCCTCTTCACCTCCGGGTCGACCGGCGGCCAGAAGGGGGTCGCCTTCTCGATGGCGAACCTCGTGACGAAACGCTTCGCGCGGGCCGCCGCGCTCCCCTTCGTCGGCGAGGAGGAGACCCTCCTCTGCTTCCTCCCGCTCTACCACACGTTCGGGCGCTATCTCGAGCTGCTCGGGATGCTCTTCTGGGGCGGGACCTACGTCTTCGCGGGGAACCCGTCGCTCGACGGCCTCGCCGCGGGCCTGCGCACGGTCGAGCCGACCGGGCTGATCTCGATCCCGATCCGCTGGGCGCAGCTCGAGAGCCGAGCGCGCGAAGCCGCGGGAGAGGCGCCCTCCGCCGAGGCCGCGCGCGCCGCGCTCCGCTCCGTCGTCGGAGGGCGCCTCCGCTGGGGCCTCTCGGCCGCGGGCTACCTCGCCCCGCAGGTCTTCCGCTTCTTCCAGGCGCACGGCGTGGAGCTCTGCTCCGGGTTCGGGATGACCGAGGCGACGGGCGGGATCACGATGACGCCCCCCGGCGAGTACGAGGAAGGGAGCGTCGGCCTGCCGCTCCCCGGCGTCCGCGTGCGACTGGCCGAGCACGACGAGCTCCAGATCGCCGGCCCCTACGTCGCGCGCTACCTCGACGAGCCGGAGCCGGCAGCGGAAGAGGAACGGTGGCTCCCGACCGGCGACGTCTTCCGCGTCCGTCCGAGCGGGCACCTCGAGATCGTCGACCGCGTCAAGGACATCTACAAGAACAGCCGGGGCCGGACGATCGCCCCGCGCCGCGTCGAGTCGCGCTTCGAGGGGGTCCCTGGCGTCCGCCGCGTCTTCCTCGCCGGGGACGGGCGGGACGACAACGTCCTCCTCGTCGTCCCCGACGCGGACGACCCGGTCCTCGCGGGCGACCCGCAGGGAGAATCGGCCCGCGACTACCTGCGGCGGATCGTCGCCGCCGCGAACGCCGACCTCGCTCCGTACGAGAGGGTCGTCGACTTCGCCGTCCTCCCGCGCGACTTCTCCCTCGAGGAGGGGGAGGTGACGCCGAAGGGGTCGTTCCGCAGGAAGGCGATCGAGAAGGCGTTCTCTCCGGTGATCGAAGGCCTCTACCGGAGCCGCGTCGTGCGGCTCTCCGGCGACGGATTCGAGGTCCGCGTCCCGCGCTGGCTCCTTCGCGACCTGGGGCTCCTCGAGGGAGACCTCGTCGTCGAAGGGGGCCGCCTCGTCGATCGCCGGCACGGCCGCTCCGCGGCGCTCGCCGCCCGCGGCGACAGCGACGAGGTCCGGGTCGGGGGCCTCGCTTACCGCTGCGGCGGGCGGTCGGTCGACCTCGGCCTCCTCGCGCGCCAGCCGCTCCTCTGGCTGGGGAACCCCGAGCTCGCCGCGCTCCTGCCGGTGAAGGACGGCTGGGACACCCCGCTGACCGGCGGCTGCGCGGAGGTCCTCCTCCCGCCTCGCGAGGAGGTGCCGGAAGGGACCGACGTCCCGCTCCCGGCCCCGCTCCCCTCGCCGCAGCTGGCGGCGCTCCACAAGCTCTCGGTCGCGCTCCTCTTCGGCCCGCCCGAAGCGGCCCTCGAGGCGGTCGCCCGCGCCGAGGCGCTCCTCCGCCAGGGGGACCGCCGAACGGCCGAGCTCCTTCGCCGGCGGCTCCAGGCGCTCGCGCGCCACCCGGACGTCCGCGTCCGCTGCGAGGCGTACCGGGTCCTCCTCCTCGACGACCCGCTCGTCGATTCCGGGACGATCCTCCCCGCGTTCCTCCATTCGGGACTGCCGTTCCTCTCCGAAGAGAGCGTGGCGGCGATCGCGCGGGCCGAGCTCGGGGAAGAGCGGCTCACGGCCCTCCGCCGGCGCCTTCACTCCTACCGCGAGGCGATGACGGGGCCGCTGCCCGAGACGACCCGCACGACGCTGGGGGACGTCCTCGAGCTCCTGGGCGATTTCGCGCGGCACCACCCGGAGGACCACGCGGCGGTCCGCGCGGAGCTCGCCTCCTGGGCGATCCAGGAGCGCGACCCCGAGCTCGCCCGACGCGCCGACGCGCTCTTCGACTCCCTCGGCGTCTGGCACGAGGAGACGGCCGCCGCCGCGGCGCTCCTTCCGCCCGTCTCCGAGGGACGGAGGAAGCTCTCCTTCCGCGACGGGATGCCGGAGGAGGAGGTCCGCACTCTCGAGGGGCTCCTCCTCGGGACCTCGTTCCTTCGGGAGTCGATCGAGCTCGCCTTCGAGACCGACCCGCCCGAGCTCGCCGACATCCCCGACGAGGGGATCTGGGTGACGCCGGTCCAGGCGCTCCAGCGCCACCGCCTCTATCGCCTCTCGGTGCGCACCGCCTCGGGGAACCACCACGACCTTCTCCTGACGGTCCGGGGGGACCTCGACTCGGCGGCGGTCCGCGCGACGACGCTCCGGATGATCGCGCTCGCCGGCCACCCGTGGGGCCCGCCGGTCGTGCCGCGGGTCGGCTCCTGCCGCCCCGACCTCGGCGCCCTCTCGCTCGCCTGGGTCGACGAGCTCACGCTCGCCGAGCGTCTCCGCGACGCCGCGGTGCCGGGGCGCGCCCGGGCCGGCGAGGGGCACTCCGTGAAGAGCCTCGTCGTCCGCGCCCTCGCGGCGTTCTTCACGGCGTGGGACCGGAGCGGACGGCTGCTCGTCCCCGGCCTCGTCGCTCCCTCGAACGTCGCCGTCCCGGCGGAGGACTACCGCGACGGGGCGCGCCTCCTCTCGATCTCGGGGGCGCGGGCCTACACGGGGCCGCTCGACCTCGTCGCGCCGATGCTCCGCAACGCGTTCCGGGAGCCGGCCGCCCTCTCGCCGCGCCTCGCCGCGATCCTCTCCCCCGCCTGGATCGTCGACGCCGTCTTCGAGGCGCTCGGAGAGGAGGGAGCCCGGGCTTTCCTCGGCGAGCTGAAGGAAACGGCCGGGGCCCCGTCCTCCGAGGCGTGGGAGCGTCTCCTCGCCGCGGTCGACGCGGCGCTCGCGGCCGCCCCCGGAGAGCGGACGCCGCTCGCCCTCGAGACCGCCGTCGCCCGCTACGAGGCCTGGGAGGCCGAGCGCCCCGGCGTCTCCCTCGCCGAGCGCGAGCGGACGGCCGAGTCGCTCCTCCGCCTCTACCGCGTCGACGCGCTCGGAGAGGAGGCGCGCTACCGGCTCTTCCGGAAGACCGTCTTCGCCCGCAGCGCGCCGCCGGTCCTCCGGGCGTTCGACGCGCTCCTCGCCGCGCTCCGCGCGCGCCGCGGCTCGCGCCCGACGCACCTCGTCGAGCTGCAGGGCCTCCACGCGGCGCTCTCGACGGACGCCGAGCGGCACGCCTTCACGCGGCTCGTCTTCCCCGCCGCCCGCTCCAGCCGTCCGGTGGAGGTGAGCGTCGTCGGCGACGCCGTCAAGCACGTCGTCGTCGCGACGGAGCTCGTCGACCGGATGGACGGCGCCTGGCTCGTCCGCGAGCCGGTCGAGGCGGCCGAGGTGGGCCGGCTCTACCGGCTCTTCGTGAGGGCCGGCCTCCCCCGCGCCTTCTCCCCGGACCGCCGCTACCTCGTCGTCCTCGACTCCTCGGAGCGGATCGTCGGCGGCGTCTCCTGGTCGCAGCTCTCCCCCGACGCGGCGCAGCTCGACGGCCTCGTCGTCGCTCCGAGCGTCCGGGGCCGCGGCCTCTCGAGCGCCCTCCTCGACGACCTCTGCGCGCGCCTCGCCTCGCTCGGCGTCCGCTCGCTCCTCGCCCACTTCGCGTTCCGGAACCTCCCGCTGCCCGGCTTCCGGCTGGATCGCCGTCACGGCGGCCTCGTCCGCGACCTTTCGGCCGGCCTCGAGGTGGAGGCGGGGCTGGCGTAGAGTCGCTCGCGTGAAGCAGCTGCAGGAGCGGCTCGAGCTCCGGACGCCCGGGCGCGGCCTCCACGAGGTGACCGAGGCCGTCGCCGCCGTCGTCGCCCGCTCGGGCGTGGCGACCGGCCTCTGCGTCGTCTTCTGCCCGCACACCTCGGCGAGCCTCCTCCTGCAGGAGAACGCCGACCCGACGGCGCGCGCCGACCTCCTCGCCTGGCTCGCCCGCCTCGCGCCCGACGGCGACCCGCGCTACGCCCACGACGCCGAAGGGGACGACGACATGGCCGCCCACCTCCGGAGCGCGGTGACCCGGTCGAGCGAGACGATCCCGGTCTCGGAGGGACGCCTCGCCCTCGGGACGTGGCAGGGGCTCTTCCTCGCAGAGCACCGGACGACGCCCCATCGCCGGCGGCTCGTCGTCCACGTCTTCGGTGAATGACGTGAGGAGCGCCCGTCGGACGCGGCGGTTCCGCTTCGCGGGCGTCGCGCTCGCCGCCCTCGCGATCCTCGCACTCCCCGCCCGCGGGGCGGCCGTCGCCTCCCCCTCGCCCGGCGCCGCGCCTCCCGCCCTCGCGGTCGTCCCGGGATTCGTCGTCCCGGCCTCGTACCGCTCGCCGGCCGACGGCGCCGAGCGGAGCTACGCGCTCCGCGTCCCGCGGACGTGGGACGGGACGAGCCCCCTGCCCGCGATCCTCTTCCTCCACGGCCGGGGCGGAACGGTGAGGCAGTTTCAGCGGACCCCCTACCTCGACGCGGCCGACGCCCGCGGCGCCGTCCTCGTCTTCTGGGAGGGGCGGATCGCGCCCGGCGGCATCGGCGTCCCCTCGACGCAGTACGTCGACGGCGCGGACGGCGTCCCCGACGAGAGCGACGTCCTCGCCTGCCTCGACGACGCCCTCGCGCGCGCGCCGATCGACGCCGACCGCGTCGCGCTCGCCGGCTTCTCGCAGGGCGGACGGGGGGCGCTCACGATCGGCCTCCTCAACCCCTCCCGTTTTGCGGCCCTCGTCGACGCCGCCGGCCCGACCGACGCCTTCCAGGGGCAGCTCTGGTCTCCGTCGTTCCCCGACTACCTCGATGCCGCGGGCGGCCCGCCGTCCGAAGGGGGCGAGGTCCTCGCACGGTGGCACGAGCTCTCGCCGCGCTTCCTCCTCCCGAACGCGCGGAACCTCTTCGTCTCGGTCTTCCACGGACAGATCGACGACGTCGTCCCCGACACGACGGCCCTCTTCCCGTATCGCAACTCCCACCACGTCACCGTGACCCCGGGCTTCGCCGACGCCCGCGGCCGGACGCCGACGCTCGCCGAGCTGCACGCCGACGACCACTCCGGCTACGCTTTCTCGACCGACTTCCCCGACGACGTGGGGCACGACCAGGTCCGCCTCCTCCCCGCGGCGGCCCTCTTCGACGCCGCGCTCGGAAGGACGCGCCCCGCGCGCCCCGCACGCGTGGTCGGCGTGACGTATGGCACACGGGAACGGACGTTCCACTGGGCCCGGCTCGGAAGGACGGAGCCGCCGGACGGCTCCCGCCTCCTCGTCGACGCGCGCTCCGACCTCCCGGCCAATCGCGTCGACCTTCGCGTCGAGGGGCCGGCCCGCGTACGCCTCGACCTGCCGGCCGCCGGCCTCGACGCGACCCGCGCCGTCTCCGTCGGCGTCGAGACCGCGGGCTCGATCTCCCTCTCGCTCGTCGGCCCTTTCCCCTCCGCCGTCGCGGCGACGCTCGACGGCCTGCCGGTTCCGCTCGTGCGGACCGCCGAGGGGGTCGCTTTCCCCGGCCTCGCGCCCGCGAGGCCGGGTTCCCTCCTCGTCGTCGCGCCCGCTCCGGCCGGGCCGATCGCGGAAGGGGACCTGCTCGTCCCGGCGCTCGTCCGGACGGACGGCGCCAACGGCGCCCGCTACGACACCGTCGTCACGCTCGCGAACCTCTCGAGCGGGCTGCTCGCCCTCGAGGCGCTCCTCCTGGACGGGATCTCGGCACCCGTACCTCTCTTCCTGCCGTCCGGGACGAGCCGCGCCGTACCGGCGGAGACGCTCGGCGCCGCGTCGTCCTCGTTCGCGGCTCCGCTCCGGCTGCGCGTCGTTTCGGGCGACGGCGGCGGACTGGCCGGCTCCGCGCGCGTCTTCAGCCGGACGAGCCGCGGGACGTACGGTCTCTCCTTTCCCGTCGTCCCGGCCGGGGAGAGCGTCCTCGCGGCCGGCGAGACCGCGCTCCTCTTCGGTCCGCGCGACCCCGCGGCCGAGCGGCTGAACGTCTCCCTCTTCGCCCCGTTCGAAGCCTCGACGGGCGAGGTGGCCGTCTTCGACGAACGGGGCGCCGCCATCCGGACCCGATCCGTCGCGCTCGCCCCTCTCGCGCGTGTCCAGCTCGACGACCTCCTCCGGGGCGAACCGCCCGGCGCCTCGGTGCGCGTCTCGGTCCACACGGGGCGCCTCCAGCTCTACGGCACCGCCGTCTCGAACGGACCGACGAACGACCCGTGGCGCGTCCCCGCCCTCGCGCTCGACTCCGCGGCGAGGGCCTGGACCGTCCCCGCGGTGGCGTCGGCCGAAGGACGGAACGGCGCGTTCTTCCGGAGCGACCTCTTCCTCTTCGCCCCGGAGGGAGCGACCGTCGACGCGACGCTCCTTCCGCGGGACGGCAGCCCGCCGGAGAGCGCCGGCCTTGTCCTCGCGCGTGGGGAGCCGCGGGTCGTCGAGGACCTCCTCGCGACGCTCTTCCCGTCGAAGGCGCCCGGCGCCGGCGCGCTCCGCCTCTCCTCGACGTCGCCGTTCCTGCCGCTCGCGGTCACCCGGAGCGAGCCTCCGACCGGCCCCTCCTCCCAGGACCTCCCCTGCGTCCCGGAGGGCGCCGAGGTCACCCCCGGCCGTCCGACCGCCTTCGCCGGAGTCGACGAATCGTCTTCCGCGCGCTCGAACCTCGTCCTCGTCGCGCCCGCAAGCGCCGCGCGCGTGCGGCTCGCGCTCTACGCGGCGGACGGCCTCCGTGGAGACCTCGTCGTCGAGGTCGCCGCCGGTCGCGTCGTCCAGCTCGACTCCGTCGCCGGGCGATTCACCGACGAACCCGTCGAGGGAGGGACGCTCCTGGTCTCGTGCGAGAGCGGAGCCGTCGTCGCGTCGGTCGCCCGGATCGACGCCGCGACGAACGATCCGGCCGGTCTCGCGCCGCTGCCGGTCGCCGTCCGCTGAAGCTCAGGCTCTCTCGAGCTTCGCGCGTTCCGTCGCTTCCAGCAGGAAACCGGCCCGGAGAAGGTAGTACCAGGCGTGGAGGAGGGCGACGGCCACTCCCGCTCGCCCGTCGAGAAACCCGCGCTTGAGGACGTACGAGCGGAGGAACTCGAGCGGGGGCCGGAGGACGAGAAGGAGGACGCTCCCGCGGCCGCCGCGCTCGAAGCGCTCGAGGGCCGAGAGGCGCGCGTAGAGGACGTTCTTCCGGACCGCGTCGGCGAGGTCGCGGTACGGATGGTGGAGGAGGGGCCGGGAGAGGTCGCGGACCCGGCCGTCGACCTCGATCCACTCGTGGACGTGCCCGCCCTCGGCCCGGAAGCCCCGGGAGCGCCGGCCGAGGCGCAGCTTCCGGTCGGGCCACCAGACTCCGTGCCGGACCGGGCGGGAGCCGAGGTGCGAGAGGCGCGGCATCCGGAAGCCGACCGCCCCGTCCGGCTCGTCGACGGCCTCGCGGATCTCCGCGGCGAGTTCCGCGGTCACGGTCTCGTCCGCGTCCAGGACGAGCACCCAGTCGTTCGCCACGAGCGAGATCGCCCGGTTCCGCGTGGAGACGTAGCCCTCCCACGGGACCGTCTCGACCCGCGCTCCGGCGGCGCGGGCCAGCTCCTGCGTCCCGTCGGTCGAGCCGGTGTCGGCGACGACGACCTCGTCGGCCCAGGAGACGGAGGCGAGGGAGGGGGCGAGCCGGTCGGCCTCGTCTTTCACGATGAAGACGACGGAGACGGCGGCGCGCATCCCTCGATTATCCTCGACGGCGTGAGGCTCCTCCTCCGCGCGACGAACTGGGTCGGCGACGTCGTCATCTCCCTTCCCGCCCTCCGGGCCCTGCGCGCGCACCACCGCGGCGACCACCTCGCCGTCCTCGCCCGGCCGTGGGTCGCCGAGCTCTACCGCCTCCTGCCGGAAGTGGACGAGCTCCTCGTCGAGGAGCCGAAGGGGCGCCACGCCGGACGCGAGGGACGCCGGCTCCTCGCCGCCGAGCTCCGGGAAAAGCGGTTCGACCGGGCGATCCTGCTGCCGCGGAGCTTCACGACGGCCTGGACCGTCTTCCGGGCCGGCATCCCCGAGCGATGGGGCTACCGCGGCGAGCTCCGGTCGCCGCTCCTCACCCACCCTGTCCCGTTCTCTCCGCGTCCGGGCGAGCACGAGCTGCATCGGCACCTCCGCCTCGTGGAGGCAACGGGCGTGCCGGGCCCGGCGATCCCCGACGCGACGATCGCGGTCCCCGACGCCGTCCGGCGCGGCGCCCGCGCGAAGCTCGCCGAGGCGGGGCTCGCCCCGGGCCCCTTCGCCGCGGCCCACGTCGCCTCCTTCGCCCACGAGGCGAAGCGGTGGCCCGAGGAGAGGTTCGCCGCTCTCTTCGCGCGCCTCCACGAAGAGCGCGGCCTGCCGGTCGTCCTCCTCGGCAGCGCCGCCGAAGCGTCGATGAACGCCCGCGTCGCCGCCCTCGCCGCCCCGGCGCGGGTCCTCGACCTCGCGGGGAAGACCTCCCTCGCCGACGTCCTCGGCGTCGTCGCGGAGGCGGAGCTCTTCGTCGGGAACGACTCCGGCCTCGCGCACCTTTCGAACGCGGCCGGGACGCCGACGACCGTCGTCTTCGGCCCGACCGACCCCGACGCCACCCGCCCCTGGGACGGCCCGCGCCCCGACGGAGCCCCCGTCCGCCTTCAGATCGCCCGCGAGCGCGTCCCCTGCGCGCCCTGCCGCTTCAAGCGCTGTCCCCTCGACCACGCCTGCATGACCGGCCTGACCTTCGACCTCCCCGCGTAGGAGCCAAAGGGGTCAACCAAAGGGGTCTGGTCTACACTCTACACTCTGCGCGGCGGGCCGGGCCTCGCAGGGAGGCCCTGGTCATCACGCCGACCCGCCGTCAGACGTCGAGCGGCGCGCAGAGGAGGTGGAGCACGGCGAGCGTCACCTCCTGCACGTGGGCCGTCTCGGCCGACGGCACGACGAGGCCGTGGTCCCATCGCGCCGCCTCCGCCGCCCCGCGCGTCCCGGTGACGAGGATCGTCACCATGCGGCGCGCGCGCGCCGCTTCGAGCGCCTTCACGACGCTCGGGCTCGTGCCGGACGTGGAGAGGGCGAGGGCGACGTCTCCGGAGCGGCCGAGCGCCTCGACCTGCCGCGCGAAGACGTAGTCGTAGGAGTAGTCGTTCGCGCAGGCGGTCAGGATCGCTCCGTCGCAGACGAGCGCGACCGCCGGGAGCCCGGGCCGGTCTCCCTTGTAGCGGACGACGAGCTCGGCGGCAAAGTGCTGCGCCTGCGTGGCGCTCCCGCCGTTCCCGAACGCGAGGACCTTTCCCCCCGCCCGGATCGCCGCCGCGACGGCGGCCGCCGCCGCCTCGATCGCCGGCTTCATCGCCCCGCGCGCGGCGAGGGCCGTCTCGGCGAGGGCCGAAAGGTGCGCGTCGATCACGGCGCCTCCTTCCTCTTCGTCATCCTCGTCACCATGGAGGTCGTCGAGCGCCCCGGCACGAGCGGGACGAGCGCGACCTCGCCGCCGTAGGAGCGAACGAACGGCGCGCCGACGACCGATTCCTCGGTGTAATCGCCCCCCTTCACGAGGACCTGGGGGCGGATCTCGCGGATGAGCGCCTCGGGCGTGTCCTCCTCGAAGAGGACGACGAAGTCGACGGCGTCGAGGCCGCCGAGGACCTGCGCCCGGTCCGTCTCCGAGAGGATCGGACGCTCGGGTCCCTTCAGCCTCTTCACGGACGCGTCGGAGTTGAGGCCGACGACGAGGACGTCGCCGAGCCGCTTCGCGGCGCCGAGGAGCGTGACGTGCCCCGGGTGGAGGAGGTCGAAGCAGCCGTTCGTGAAGACGACGCGCCGGTGCGCGCGCCGGAGCATCTGAGCGACGGCGGCGACGTGGTCGCGGTCGAGGAGCTTCTCGGCCGGGGAGGCGGTGAGGCCGTCGAGGAGGTCGGCCCATCGGACGGAGGCGGTGCCGGCCCGCCCGACGACGACGCCCGCCGCGCGGTTCGCGACCTGGGCCGCGTCGGCGAGCGGGAGGCCCGCGCCGAGCGCGACGCCGAGCGTGGCGAGGACCGTGTCCCCCGCGCCCGTCACGTCGAAGACCTCCCGGGCGCGGGCCGCGATCCGGTGCGGCGCGCCCCCCTTCGGCAGGAGGAGCATCCCCTCCTCGGAGAGCTTGACGAGGATGGCGTCGAGGCCGAGGTCGTCGCGCAGGCGCGTCGCCAGGCGCGCGACGGCGGCCGCGTCGCGCGCGCTCTCGCCCGTCACCGTCTCGAGCTCCTTCCGGTTCGGCGTGACGCACGTGGCGCCGCGGTAGCGGCCGTAGTCCCGCCCCTTCGGGTCGACGAGGGCCGGGATGCCGCGACGGCGCGCCTCGGCGAGGAGCGTCTCCATGAGGCGCGGCGTGAGCGTCCCCTTCGCATAGTCGGAGAGGAGGAGGACGTCGGCCGACCCGAGCGCTTCGAGGGCCGCGGCCATCAGCTCGTCCTCGGCCTCCACCGAGAGGCCGGCGGCGAGCTCCTGGTCGACGCGGAGAAGCTGCCGGCCGTCGGCGACCATCCGCCGCTTCACCGGAGTCGTCCGGAGCGGATCGACGACGACGCGTCCCTCCCCGCCCGGCAGCGAGCCGAGGTGACGGGCGATCCAGGCCCCCTCCTCCTCGGGTCCGACGGCGCCGAGCGCGACCGTCCGGGCGCCGAGGGCCGCGAGGTTCTCGACGACGTTCCCCGCGCCCCCGGCCCGCCGCGACATCGACGAGAGCGCGAGGAGCGGCACGGGCGCCTCCGGCGCGACGCGCGAGACATCGCCGAGCCACGTCTCGTCGAGCATCAGGTCGCCGACGACGACCGCCTTCACGCTCGGCGCCGCGGCGGCGAGAGCGGCCAGCTCGCGCGGCGTCACGACGCTCTCCTCACGTCTCCTCCTCCAGCCCCAGAACGAGCGCCTGGGCGAGGAGCGGCAGGATCAGCTCGTGGTGTCCCGTGATCGCGTACGATGCCCCGCCCGAGAGGACGGGGCGCTTCAGGACGTTCTCGTGCGGGCGGTAGTGGCGGTTCATGTCGAGGTCGACGGTCGTGAAGTTCCTGACGTCGTGCCCGAGGTTGCGGGCCATCGAGAGGGCCTTCAGGAAGACCTCCGGCATGATGACGGCCGAGCCGGCGTTGATCCAGACCCCGCCGTCCCCGAGCCGGGCGATGACCCGCCGGATCGTCGTGAAGTCGCGGATCGACATCTCGCCCACGAGCGCGCCGTCCATTCCCGGATGCTGGACGAGCGTGTCGGTCCCGAGGGCGACGTGGACGGTGAGCGGGACGTCCGCCTTCGCCGCGGCGGCGAAGAGGGAGAGGTGGCGGTACGGAAGCCGGGCCCGGAGGATCCCCTCGCCGAGGGCGCGGCCGTAGCCGACGCCGTTCTTCCGTCCGGCGCGGAGGGCGCGGAAGACGCCGACGCCCGTCTCGCGGCTCATCCCGAACTCGCCCGTCTCGAGGACCGGCCCGACGTCCTCCGAGGTCTTCCCGTGGAAGGCGACCTCGAAGTCGTGGATGCCGCTCGCCCCGTTCGTCGCGAGCGCCGTGACGAAGCCGCGCTCGACGAGGTCGACGAGGATCGGGCCGAGGCCCGTCTTCAGGACGTGGGCGCCGAAGGCGACGACGACCGGCTTCCCCTTCCGGCGCGCCGCGTGGATCGCGGCGACGACCTTCCGGAGCGACTCGGCGGCGAGGATCCGCGGGAGGCCGTTCCAGAAGTCGGCGAAGGAGCCGCTCGTCGCGGGCCTCGCCGCGAAGTCGTCGACCTTCACCTTGAACGACCGCGTCGCGATCGGGTAGGTCGTCACCGTCTCGCGCGGGCGCCGCCGCTTCGTCGTCGTCATCCCGTCTTCCCTTCCGCCGCCGCGCGGAGCCTGCGGAGGCCGTCGGCGAGCCCCCCGGCCAGGATCACCCGCCCGCCCCCCTTCTCGCGCACGCGCGCCCGGTGCTCCCGGCCGTGGCCCGAAAGGAGGTGGACCGCGATCGCGCCGAGCGCGAGCCCCGCGCCGACGTCGTCCCACTTGTCGCCGACGACGGCCGACCGCCCGGCCGAGAGGCCGTTCCTCCGGAGCGCCCTCCGGTGGAGGAGAGTTCCGGGCTTGCGGCAGCGGCAGGCGACGGCGTACTCCTTCACCCTCCCCTCGGGGTGGTGCGGGCAGACGAGCCACCCGGCGATCGGCACGCCGCGCGCGGCGAGCCGCCGCTCCACCTCGGCGTTCACGGCGTTCACCTCGTCCCAGCGGGTCAGCCCCCGCGCGACGCCCGACTGGTTCGACACGACGAAGAGGCGGGTCCCTTCCGCCGCGAAGCGGGCGAGGAGCGGCGCGGCGCCCGGCGCGAGCCGCACGCCCTTCGGGTCGGCGAGGAAGCCCCGCTCGGCGATGAGCGTCCCGTCGCGGTCGAGGAAGAGGGCGTCGAGGAGGGGCCGGCGCTTCACTTGGCGCCGACGGCCTTCCGGATCGCCTCGGTGAAGGAGGCTTCCGTCTGGAGGCCCGCGAGGCGGGCCGCGACCTTCCCGTCGCGGCCGTAGATCAGCGTGTACGGCAGCGAGCCGTCCCACGTCCGGTCGACGGTGTCGATGAAGTCCTGCGGGTCGCGCGACTTCGCGAGCCAGCAGACGAACGGGACCTTCTGCTCCTTCAGGAACTTCGGGACCTGCGTCGGGCCCGTCTTCTGCGAGTCGAGCGAGACGAGGGTCACCGCGAGGTCGCGCGAGGGGAACTTCTTCGCGGCGGCGACGAGGTCGGGCATCTCCTCCCGGCACGGCTCGCACCAGGTGGCCCAGAAGTTGACGACGAGGACCCTCCCCTTCTTGCCGGCGACGACGCGCGAGGCGTAATCGCGCGGGAGGAGGTGCTTGACCGGCTCGGCCGACGCGGGGACCGCCCCGGCCAGGAGGGCCGCCGCCAGGACGGCGGCGGCCGCGCTCCTCGGGCTCGCGGAGACGTTCGTTCCGGCCACTCTCAGACGCGCTTGATCGTACAGCCGAAGGCCTTCGTCTCGGCCGCCGGGACGGGCTTGCCGGCCAGGATCGCCTCGAGGGCGTTCCTCAGGTCGGGCGACTTCACGTTCTTCGGGTCGTCGTGCGTCTCGTCGATCCGGCCTCGGTAGAGGAGCGTGCCCTTCGGGTCGAGGACGTAGATCTCGGGGGTCTTCTGCGCTCCGTACAGATCGGCCACCTTGTTTCCCTCGTCCTTCAGGACGGGGAAGGCGAAGCCGTGGGCCTTCGCGTCCTCGGCGACCTCGGCCGCGGGCTCCGTCTTGTTGCTGTTGATCGTCACGAAGGTGATCCCCTTCGCGGCGTACTCCTTCCCCATCGCCGCGACGCGCTCCTTGTAACCCTTCGCGTAGGGGCATTTCGTCGCGTCGAAGATCACGACGACCGCCTTGCTCCTGCCGAGCAGGTCCTTCAGGGCGATCGCCGGCCCGCCGGCGGCGGGCGGGAGGGTGAAGTCGGGGGCGGCGGCGCCGATCTTCGGCGCGGCGGGCGTCTCGGCGGGGGCGGCGCACGCGAGGGCGAGCGCCGTCCCGAGGAGGGCGAGGGCGAGGCGGGGCGTCTTCATTCCGTGACCTCCATCATCTTCCCGAAGGCCTCCTCGGAGGCCCTCGTGAGCGTGGAAACGGGAACGTCGAGGACGACATTCCCGCTCACGGCCACGCGGAGGCTCCCGCGGGAGACGCGGCCGAGGAACGCCGTCGGGACGCCGTGCCTGCGGGCGGCCTCGAGGACCGCCCTCTCGTGGCCCGGCGGGAAGGAGACGACGACGCGCGGGGCCGACTGGGAGAAGAGGTAGATCGCCGGGAGGAGCGCCGTCTCGACGTTCAGGTCGGCGCCGAGGCCGTTCGGGATCGCCGCCTCGGCGAGCGCGACGGCGAGCCCTCCCTCCGACACGTCGTGCGCGGAGGAGAGGAGGCCGTCTGCCGCGAGGGCGACGAGGAGGTCGACCATCGACCGGACCGAGAGGAGGTCGAGGAGCGGGCAGGGCCCCTCGTCGCGGCCGAGGACGGTCGCGAGGTACTCGCTCCGGCCGAGCTCGTCGCGCGTCTCGCCGAGGAGCGCCACGACGTCGTGCTCGGCGCGGAAGGCGTGAGGCACCGCCCGGGCGACGTCGTCGAGGAGACCCACCATCCCGACGGTCGGCGTCGGGAGGATCGACTCGCCGTCCGTCTCGTTGTAGAGCGAGACGTTCCCCGAGACGACGGGCGTCTCGAGGGCCCGGCAGGCGAGGGAGAGGCCCTTCACCGCCGCGGCGAGCTGGCCCATGATCTCCGGCCGCTCGGGGTTGCCGAAGTTGAGACAGTCCGTGATCGCGAGCGGCCGCGCCCCCGTGCACGCCACGTTCAGCGCGGCCTCGGCCACGGCGTGCGCGGCCCCGCGCGTCGGGTCGGCGAAGCAGTAGCGCGGGTTCACGTCGGCCGTCAGAGCGAGCCCCTTCTTCGTCCCCTTCACCCGGAGGACGGCGGCGTCGCCCGGCGGGCCGACCACCGTGTTCGTCCGGACGCTCCGGTCGTACTGACGCCAGATCCACGCCTTGCTGCAGAGGTTCGGCGAGGCGAGGAGCGCGAGGAGGGCGGCCGTCTCGCCGGGGGCGCCGGAGAGGTCGATCGCCCCTTCGAGCGGCGGGAGCGGCTCGGCGAGCGTCCAGGGGCGGCGGTAGACGGGCGCCTCGTCGACGAGCGGCGCGACGGGGAGGTCGGCCGCGACCTCGCCGTGCCAGTACAGGACCATCCTCGGCTCGGCGGTCACCTCGCCGATCTCGGCGACGTCGAGGCCCCATTTCTCGAAGACCTCGATCACCTCGCGCTCGCGCCCCTTCTTCGTCACGAGGAGCATCCGCTCCTGCGACTCGGAGAGCATCAGCTCGTAGGGGGTCATCCCCGACTCGCGCATCGGCACCCGGTCGAGGTCGAGGCGCATCCCGACGTCGCCGCGCGCGCACATCTCGAACGAGGAGGAGGTGAGCCCCGCGGCCCCCATGTCCTGGATCGCGACGACGGCGTCCCCTTCGAGGACCTCGAGGACCGCCTCGAGGAGGAGCTTCTCGGTGAACGGGTCGCCCACCTGGACCGTCGGGCGGCGCTGGGCCTTCTCGTCGTCGAAGACGTCGGACGCCATCGAAGCGCCGTGGATGCCGTCGCGTCCGGTCTTCGAGCCGGCGTAGAGGACCGGATTGCCGATTCCCGAGGCCTTCGCCTTGAAGATCCTCTCGTGGCGGACGAGGCCGACCGCCATGACGTTGACGAGGATGTTCCCGTCGTACGACGGGTGGAAGAACGTCGACCCGCCGACCGTCGGGATGCCGATGCAGTTCCCGTAGCCGCCGACGCCGCGGACGACGCCGTCGATCAGGCCGTGCATCCGGGGGGCCTTCGGGTCGCCGAAGAAGAGCGGGTCGAGGACGGCGATCGGCCGCGCCCCCATCGTAAAGACGTCGCGGAGGATCCCGCCCACCCCCGTCGCCGCGCCCTGGTACGGCTCGATGAACGACGGGTGGTTGTGGGATTCCATCTTGAAGACGACGGCCAGGCCGTCGCCGATGTCGACGGCGCCGGCGTTCTCGCCCGGCCCCTGGACGACCCTCGGCCCCTTCGTCGGGAGCTCGCGCAGGAAGACCTTCGACGACTTGTAGGAGCAGTGCTCGCTCCAGAGCGCCGAGAAGATGCCGAGCTCGACGAGGTTCGGCTCGCGCCCGAGGGCGGCCAGGATCCTCTCGTACTCCTCGGGCGTCAGCTTGTGCTCCGCGAGGAGCGCGGGGGTGATCGTCGGGGCGGAAGCTCCCATGGCGCCGGAGTTTACCCGCGGGCCCCGCCGCCCCCGGGAGGGTAACCTCCGCGGGATGTTCTCGAGGAGGACCCCCGCCCCCGGCGCCGAGAACCGGCTGACGCGGGCTCTCGCGGCGCACCCGCGCCCCGTCCTCGACCTGACCGCGACGAACCCGACGGCGGCCGGCCTCCCTCTCGACGCCGCGCCCGCGCTCGCCCTCCTCGCCGACGCCCGCGGCGCTCTCTACGTCCCCGATCCACGCGGCCTCGCCTCGGCGCGCGAGGCCGTCGCCAGCCATTACGCCGACCGCGGCGTCGAGGCCGACCCCTCGAGGCTCCTCCTGACGGCCTCCTCGAGCGAAGCCTACGGGTGGCTCTTCAAGCTTCTCGCGGAGCCGGGCGACGCGGTCCTCGTCCCGGCCCCGAGCTACCCGCTGCTGGACGCGCTGGCGGCGCTCGAAGGGGTCGAGCTCGTCCGATACCGCCTCCCGGTCGAGGACCGATGGTCGGTCCACGCGAGCCTCGTCGAGGAGGCGGCGGACCGCGCCGCGGCGGACGGACGCCGGGTCGCCGCCGCCGTCCTCGTCAACCCGAACAACCCGACCGGCACGTCGATCGGGAGAGCCGAGCGGGACGCGCTCTCCGCTCTCGCGGCCCGCCGCGGGTTCGCCCTCGTCTCCGACGAGGTCTTTCTCGACTACCGCTTCGCGGACCGGCAAGGAGACGTCCGCGTCGCCGCCGCCGAGCCGGGCGACGCTCTCGTCTTCTCCCTCGGCGGGCTCTCCAAGTCGGCCGCTCTCCCGCAGCTGAAGCTCGGCTGGATCCTGGCGAACGGCCCGGCCGCGCCGCTCGCGGAAGCGCTCGAGAGGCTGGCCTGGATCGCCGACTCCTTTCTTTCGGTCGGCACGCCGGTGCAGCTCGCCCTTCCGGGGCTCCTCTCGTTCGGCGAGACCGCCGCCCGCGCGCTGCGCGCCCGCCTCCTCGGAAACCACGCCGCCCTCGCCCGGGCCCTGGCGCCGCTCGCGGGGGTGACCGTCGCGCCGCTCGCCGCCGGCTGGTCCGGAGTCGTCCGGCTCCCGGCCGTGGAGCGGGAGGAGGAGCTCGTCCTCCGGCTCCTCGCCGAGGAGGACCTCGTCGTCCACCCCGGCTACTTCTTCGACTTCCCGAGCGAGGCGTACCTCGTCGTCTCCCTCCTCCCCGGAGAGGAGACCTTCCGCGAAGGGGTCGCGCGGCTGGCCCGCGCGCTCGACCGCCCGTCCTGACGGGCCGCCTTCAGCGGGGCTTCTTCTTCACCGGCGGCCGCTTCCCCTTCGGCGCGGGAGCGGCCTTCGGCGGGGCCTTCGGGAGGACGAGGAGCTCGAGGGTCGTCCGCCGGACCTCCCAGTCCGCCTTCTTCCAGATCTCCCCGCGCGCGCGGTCGGCCTTCTCCGTCCGGCGCACGGAAGCGGCCGCCAGCAGGAGCCGTCCCTCGCGCTCGAGCGGGATCGAGGCGGTCCCGTGAGCGTCCGTCTCGGCCTCGCGCGCCGCCTCCGCCCCCGGGGCGAGCGCGCGGACGAGGGCGCCGGCGAGCGGCCGGCCGTCGAGGAGGAGCGTCGCGGTGAGGACGTCCCCCGCTCGGAGCGTCAGCGGCGAACCGCCGGCGACGAGCTCGAGCGGAAGGCCGAGCGCCTCGTCGCGCCCCGCGGCGGGATCCGCCGTCCGGGTCGCGCGCGGCGGCGCGACGACTCCGGCGAAGGCCCGCGCGCTCTCGATCGAGACGACCCGCGCCGGCTTCTTCGTCTCCTTCTTCTTCGCTCGAAGCGCGATCGCGTCCCGCGCGCCCGACTCGCGGAGGAACGCCTCGAACGCCACCGGCTCGACCGTCCGGCCCTCGGGGACGAGGAGGAGGCCGAGCGTCGCGAGGCCCTGGCCGAGCCACGTCGCCTCGAGACGCGTGAGGGGACCGTCGACCCGCGCGCCGGTGAGAGGCATCGGCCGGCCCTCGCCGAGGCGGGCGAAGGAGCGCTCGATCTTCTCGGGGGGAACCGCGCTCGACGGCTCGGGGTAGCTCCCCCCCGTCGTCACCTCGACGAAGGAGGTCTCTCCCGAGACGGCCGTCGGGAAGGGCGCCGGGCGAACCGGCGGAGCGAGACGCGCCGCTCTCCCGCCCCGGCGAGCGGCCGGAGCCGCCTTCACGACGCTCTCGGGCAGGACCGGATGGATCCACGTCTCGGCCGCGATCGCCCCGTTTCCGAGACTCGCGGTGACGAGGACGACCGCACGCCCGAGCCTCCCGATCGTCGCCCTCCGCGCCGGTTCTCTCCGCATCCGCCCTCCCCTCCGAACCGCGGATTCTAGGGCCGCCGGCCTCCCGCCGGCGGTCTCACGCCACCCGCCTAGAATGGCCCGTGGCCCGCGGCGAGAAGAAGAGTCGGTCCCGCGCCCGGCGCGTCCTCGTCGGCGTCGTCGCGCTCCTCGTCGCCCTCGTCGCGGCGACGATCGCCCTGCTGAAGGCGCCGCCGGTCGGGCAGCGGATCGTCGACGCGGCCCTGCGGAAGGCCGGGGCTGCGTCGGGCCTCGCGATCTCGGCGCGCGAGCGCTCCTTCGACGCGCTCGGAGGGAGGCTCCGCCTCGGCGGCCTCGTCGTCGGCCTTCCGGGAGAGCCGCCCTTCCTCTCCGTCGAAGCGGCGGAAGCCGAGCTCCTCGTCGGCGAGGCCCTCCAGGGGCGGATTCGGCTTCGCTTCGTGACTCTCGAGGGAGTCCGCCTCGACCTCGGCGCCCCCCGGCCGGCGTCGGAGGGACCTTCGGCGACCGACCTTCCGTTCCTCTCCGCCGCGGAGATCGAGCGCTTCCGGATCGAAGGGGCGACGGTCCTCTCGGGCCCGCTGCCCGAGACGCTTCGCGCCGTCGCCCTCTCGGCGTCCGCGTCGGACGTCCGGTTCGACGGCGACCTGCGCGGCGGCAAGCTCCGTCTGCGCGGAGAGACCCCCCGGATCGTCGTCGAAAGAGCTGGCGGGCTGCGGCTGGGAACCAAAGGGGACGTCACCCTGACGGCCTCGGCCGACGGGGAGCTCGTCCTCGAGGCGCTCCACGTCGACGGGGACGGGCTCTCGCTCTCCGCGTTCGGGAGCGGTGGGCTCTCTCCCGAGGCGCCGCTCGGCCTGAGCGCGGAGGCCACGTTCGACCCGGCCCGCCTCGCGCCGGAGCTGGAGGCGACGGGGTCGCTCCGGATCGTCGCGAAGGTGGGAGGGCGCCGCGCGGCCCCGACGGTCGAGGCGACGCTCGAGGGGCGCGACCTCGCGACGAAGGAGCTCGCGGTCGCCCTCGCCACGGCCCGCGTCCGCTTCGCGGACGGGACGCTCCTCCTCGAGTCGGCGCGGGCCGACCTCCGCGAGGGCGGCCGGGTCGAGGGAGAGGGGCGCTTCCTCCTCGCGACGGGCGACGGGAGCTGGAGCCTCAGGGCGACCGGCCTTCCCGACACGCTCCTCGCCCGATACGCCGACCCGGCGACGCGCGCGCGCTGGGGGATCGCGGGGGCCACGCTCGACGTCGCCGCGACGGTCCGCCACGGCCGGGGCGAGCCCCGGCCGCTCGAGGTCGACGCGACGGCGACGCTCGCCCGCGACGGAGGAACTCTGGTGAAGGCCCGCGCCGGCCTCGTGGCGCGGGGAGACGCGAAAGTCGACGTCGCTGCGACGTTCCTCCCGGACTCACCGGGGAAGAGGACGGCGGAAGGGCGCGTCCGCGCAGTTTCTCTCGCCGGCCTCGCCTCCGGGCGGATCGAGGCGGGGCGGGTCGCCGTCGACGTCCCCGACGCGGCGGAGGCCGTCGCGGAGCTGGGCGCGCTCTTCCTCGCGCTGATCCCCGAGGCCCCCGAAGGGGTCGAGCTCGCCGGTCCGCTCCGGCTCGACGCCGACGTCTCGGGTCCGCTCCGCGCGCCGCGCGCGACGATCGCGGGGACGTTCCGCCCGGCGCGCGGCGGGGCCCTCGTCCTGGAGGCGTCCGCCGACGGCGCGCGCGGTTCGGCCGAGGGGCGCCTCACCGCCGCCGGCCTCGACCTCGCGTCGTTCCACCCGGGCGGGACGGGCATCGCTTCGGCCGACGCCGTCTTCGCGCTTTCCCGGAATGGCCGGCGCGCGCTCGTCGTCCTCGACGCGGCCGACGTCTGCCTCTCCGAGGAGACCCCGCGCGTCGACGCGCTCCACGCGACGCTCGCCCTCGACGGCTCGGAGCTCTCGATCCTTCACCTCGCCGCCCGGAGCGCCGCGGCGCCGTCGCCGGCCGGAGTCTCCCTCGCTCGCTTCGACGCCTCCGGGCGGCTCTCGCTCGACGCGCCGTTCGACGACGCCGACCTCGAGGCGCTCCTCTTCGCCGCCGGCCTTCCGGCCGAGGTGCAGGCCGTCGTCCGCGGCGGGGTCCTCGCCCTCGACGTCCCCTCGGCCGGGCGCCCCGGCCTCGCCGGGACGCTCGCCGCGCGCGTTCCGCTCGGAGCGCTGCGGGAGCTGCCCGCCCTCGCCGGCGCGATTCCCGCGGGCCTCCCCGAAGGTCCGATCGAGGTGACGCTCGAGGCTCCCGGCCTCGACGGCTGCGCGCTGGGCCCGCTCCTCCCGCCCGGGAGGGAAGCGCTCGCGGCGCGCGGCGACCTGCGCCTCTTCGCCACGTTCGGCCTCGCCGACCCGCTCGCGGGGACGGCGACGATCGAGATCGAGGGGCTGACGCTCGAGTCGCCCGCCGGACCGGTCCGGCTCCGCGAGACGGCGCGGGTCGTTCTCGGCGGCGGCCGCATCTCGCTCGCGCCGGTGACGGTCGACGGCGAGAGGACCTCCTTCACCGTCGCCGCCGAGGCGGAGCTCCTCCCGAACGCTCCGCTCGGAGGCCGGCTCGAGAGCCTCGTCGCGCACCTGTCGGCGACGGCCCGGGGCCGCGCCGACGCCGCTCTCCTGACGCCGTTCCTCGCCGGAGGGATCGCGAAGGGGGAGATCGCCGTCGACGCGAGCGCCTCCGGCCCGCCCGACGCCCTCGCGGGGCGCGTCCTCCTCGACGGGAAGGGGGCGCGCTTCACCTGGCCCCTCGCCTATCCGACCGAGCTCCGCGACCCGCTCCTCGAAGCGGAGCTGACGCCGGGGCAGGTCGAGCTGACGCGCGGGGAGGCGCTCCTGAACGGCGGGCCGCTCCGCCTCGAGGGCGGCTGGTACTCCGGCGTCGGGGCGACCGCGACCGCCCGTTTCTCCGACGTCCGCTACCGGCTCGCCTACGGCCTCGCCTCGCTCCTCTCGGGAGAGCTGACGTTCGACCAGCTCGAGGGCGGGCGGAGGCTCTCGGGGACCGTCGTCCTCGAGCGCGGCCTCCTCGAGCGGGACGTCGACCTCGACCGCGAGGTCCTCGCGCTCGTCCTGGCGCCGCCGGAGTCTCCGGGCACGGAGGCCTCGTTCCTCGACACGCTCGCCCTCGACCTCGGGATCACGACCGCCTCGGGCGTGAGGATCCGGAACAACGTCGCCGACCTGACCGCCTCCTGGAGCCGCCTCGACGTGTCGGGGACGGCGAACCGGCCGGTCGTGAGGGGGCGGATCGACGTCGAGAGCGGCGGGCTCGTCTTCGCCTACGGCCAGACGTTCCGGATCGACCGCGGCGTCGTCACCTACTCCGGCGACCCCCAGAGCGACCCGCGACTCGACTTCGTGACGACCTCCTCCCTCGAGGACCCGTCGATCGCGGCCGGCCGCGGCGGGAGCGACCTCTTCGCCTCGGCGCGCCGGGGCGTCTCCGACGGAGCCCCTTCGGACGACGCCGCCGCGGCGCTCGCCGAGGGGCTCGCCGGCTACTTCGGGAACCGTCTCGCGGGGTCGCTCGGCGCGGCGCTCGGGCGCGTCTCCCTGTCGGTGCGCCCTCTCCTCCTCCTCGGGGAGACCGACGCCGCCGCGCGCCTCACGCTCTCGCGCGACTTCTCGCCGAACGTCTCGCTCGCGGTCGGGATCGACCTGAAGAACGCGCAGCGGCAGACCTGGGTCGTCGACGTCCACGGCCTGCGGCGCCTGCCGCCCCTCTCGGTGCAGGCGTTCACGGAGGACTACGGCCGCTTCGGCGGCACGCTCCAGCAGCGGATCGAGCTCGGCGGCACGCGCGAGGGCGCCGGCGACGACGTCCCTCTCGTCGGCGCCGTGCGCGCGGCGCCTCCCGCCGGCGTCTCCCGCCGCGCGCTCGTCTCGGCCCTCGGCCTTCGCAAGGGGGAGCCGGCCGGGAAGGACGCCCTCTTCGAGGCCGAGATCGACGCCGAGGCGTTCCTCCGCGGCAAGGGGTGGCCCGACGCGCAGGTCTCCCTCCGGAGCGTGCCGTCGCGGAAGGCCGGCCGCGTCGACGTAGAGGTCGAGGTCGACGCCGGGCCGCGCGCCGAGCTCGCCTTCGAGGGGGACCGCCTCCCGGCCGCGACGCGCCGCGAGGTCGCCTCGCTCTACCGGACCGGCCTCCTCGAGCCCGCCTCGCTCGGCGACATGGAACGTGCCGCCGGGCGCGCCCTCCGCGCCCGGGGACACCTCTCCCCCGCGATCGAGGTCGAGGCGACCGGGCCGGAGGAGGAGCGGCGGGTCGTCGTGCGCGTGACCGCGGGCCGGAAGGCCGCGATCCGCGAGCTTCGCATCGAGGGCGTCGACCCGCGCGAGGCCGCGCTCCTCGGGAGGCGCTTCGCGACCCCGCTCGAGCGGACCGAGCTCGCCGCCGGCCTGCCGAGCGCCGAAGCGCGGCTCCTCGAGGGGCTCCGCTCCCTCGGCTACCCGTACGCCGGCCTCGGGGAGCGCGAGCTCCTCGACGACGGGCGGCTCGTCGTCCGCGTGGAGAGAGGCGAGCCGTCCCTCGTCGACTCCGTGGAGATCCGGGACGTCTCGCCGGAGGAGCGCGAGCGCTTCTCGGGCCTCGTCCGTCTCGCGCCGGGCGACGTCGCCGACTCGGAGCGGACCGCGCTCTCGGCGCTCGCGATCGAGGAGGCGCTGCGGGCCGAGGGCCATGCGACGGCACGGGTCCGCGCGACGCTTTCCCCCGCCACGCCGGAGATCCCGCCGCGCCTCGCCGTCCGCTTCGCCGTCGAGCGCGGCCCCGCCCGGCGGATCGGGAGCGTGAGGCTCGAAGGGCTCTCGCGGACCTCTCCGAAGTGGGCGGCGCGCGTCGCGGCCCTCTCCCCCGGGGACGTCTTCCGCCGCTCCGACCTCGACGCGGCGCGCGCCGGCCTCTTCTCGCTCGGTCCGTTCCGGAGCGTCCGCGGCGACCTCACGACGGGACCCGACGGCCGCGTCGACGTCGTCCTCTCGGCCGAGGAGCTCCCCCCGGTGACGCTCGCCTACGGCGTCCGCTGGGAGAACGAGAGGGGCCTCTCGGCCGTCGTCGACGCCTCGGACCGGAACCTCTTCGGGCGCGGAATCGTCGCCGGAGTCCGCGGCCTCTACGACCCCGAGGACCGCGCGCTGCGCCTCTTCGCCGGCCTGCCGGAGCAGGTCCTCGGCGCGGGGATCGACCTCTGGGTCGAGCGGCGGCGTTCGTTCCGCGAGGGGCTCTTCTACGGCCAGCGGACCGACGCGGTCGAAGCCTCGCTCCAGCTCTCGCGCAGCCTCGGGAAGAGCCTCTCGGCGCGCCTCTACGGAAGGTTCAAGGAGACGCGGTACTTCGAGGACGACATCTTCTTCCCGATCGACGTGACGATCCGCCTCCCCTACCTCGGCGTGCAGCTCGTGCACGACACGCGCGAGGACCCGATGCTCGGGACGAACGGCGTCCTCGCGACGCTCGACCTGCAGTCGAGCGGGAGCTGGCTCGGCTCCAGCTTCGCGTTCGGCCGCGCCTACGGCCAGGTGAACCTCTACCGTCCCGTCTTCGCGCTCGGGAGCGGGAAGGTCGTCTGGGCGCAGTCGGTGCGCGCCGGCTTCGCGCGCGCGTTCGAGGGGCAGGAGCTGATCCCCGACGTCCGCTTCTACGCGGGCGGGTCCTACTCGGTGCGCGGCTACGGGACCGAGAGCCTCGGCCCGCGCGAGGACCTCGGCGGGACCCTCTACGTCACCGGCGGCTCGACGCTCCTCGTCGTGAACGAGGAGATCCGCGTTCCGCTCCACCCGCGCCTCCTCGGCGTCGGCTTCTTCGACGCGGGACAGGTCTGGGAGTCGTCCCGCGACTTCGGGACCGGCCTCGCGACCTCCGTCGGCCTCGGCGTCCGGGCGCTCACGCCGCTCGGCGTCCTCCGCCTCGACGGGGCCGTCCCGCTGAAGCGGCGCGAGGGGGACCCCGCCTGGCGCGTCACGTTCGGGTTCGGGAACGTCTTCTGAGGCGAACCTCTCGTTTCGAGAGGCTTCCTTCCCGAACCGATCGCTGAGATCCCTGTTTACGCGTCCTTGCGGGTGGCACGCGTGTTGCGTTTCGCGAGGTGCCGCGCGCGACGCCGCGGCGCCGAAACGAACCCGAACCCGACAACGGGGCGACGCCCCGAGAAAGAACCCAGGAGGAACCGATGAAGAAGAACCTGCTCTCCGCCGCCCTCGCCGCCGTCCTCGGCCTCGCCGGAGCCCCCGTCCTCGCCGAGACCTGGACCGCAGACACCTCCCACTCGGCCGTCGGCTTCTCCGTCCGCCACATGATGGTGTCGAACGTGAAGGGGGCGTTCAACAAGTTCACCGCGACGGTCGAGGGGAGCCCCGCCGACCCGGCCTCCGCGAAGATCAACGCGACGATCGAGGTCGCCTCCGTCGACACCCGCGAGCCGAAGCGCGACGAGCACCTCCGCTCGGCCGACTTCTTCGACGCGGCGAAGCACCCGCAGATGACGTTCGTCTCCACGAAGGTCGAGAAGCTCTCCGCGACGAAGGCGAAGGTCACCGGGAACCTCACGCTCCGCGGCGTGACGAAGCCGGTCACGCTCGACGTCGAGTACACCGCCCCGGTGAAGAGCCCGTGGGGCCAGACCGTCATCGGCGCGACGGCCACGGGGAAGATCGACCGGCAGGACTTCGGCGTCAGCTTCTCGAAGGCGCTCGAGACGGGCGGCGTCCTCGTCGGCGACGAGGTGACGCTCCTCCTCGAGCTCGAGCTCGTGAAGCAGGAGGCGCCGAAGAAGTAACGGTCGCCGAACGCTCCGGGCGGCGGCGCCCGCGATCCTTCAGGGATCGCGGGCGCCTTCGCGTTCCGGGAGCGCCCCTCAGCGCGACGCGGCGGCGAGAAGGGCCCGGGCCCGATCCGCCTCGGGGGCCGACGAGGCCACCTTCACGAAGCGGTCGAGGTCGAGGACCATCTGGTCCTTCCTCCCGAGCTTCTCCTGCGCGAGGCCGCGGTAGTAGTACGCGAGCGCCACCCCCGGGTCCTTCGCGAGCGTCTGCGTGAGCAGGTCGACCGCTTCGCTCCACTTCTGCTGGAACGCCCGGGTCGAGCCCATCTGGTAGAGCGTGGCGGCGCTCCCGCCGTCCAGCTCGCGCGCTTTCCCGAGCGCCGTCATCGCCTCGTCGTAGCGGCGCAGGCGGGAGAGCGCGGCCCCCTTCGCGAGGAACGCGGCCGCGTCGGTCGGCCGCGCTTCGGCGGCCTTCGTCGCCAGCTCTGCCGCCTTCCGGAACGCGGCGTCGGCTTCGGACGTCTTCCGGGCCCGAAGGAGCGTCTCGCCGAGCCAGTGGGAGGGGCGCGGGTCGGCGGGGGCCAGGGCGACGGCCTTCTGGAGGACCTCCGCCGACTCGGCGTACTTCTTCTCCTGCTCGAGGAGGCGGCCGAGCGCGATCGCCACGTCGACGTTCGCGCCGGCCTGCGCGGCGACCGGCGTGAGGGCCGTCCGCGCCTCGGCGGTCATCCAGGAGTCGAGCTTCCGCTCGGCGCCGCGGGCGACCTCCACCGGGGTCGGCGGCGCCGGAGCCGGCGCCGCGGTCGGCGCCGGGGCGGTCTGCGCGCCGGCGGGCGGCGCGACGAGGAGGAACGGGGCGGCGAGGGTCAGGGCGAGAAGCGAGCGTGTCATGGAGCCTCCTGGTTCGGGACTGTCGTCAGGATCGCACGGACGGCGCCGGGATGCGCAGGACGCGGCCGGGCGCCTCGCGTCCCTTCAGCTGGCCGCAGGCCGCGGCGGCGCCGAGCCCCTTCGACCAGCGGACCGTCACGTCGACGCCTGAGGCCGCGAGGAGCGCGCCGAAGGCGTTCACCCTCTCGTCGGAGGGGCGCGCGAGGCCGGGAAGCCATTCCGGCGACTCGTTCAGCGGGATGAGGTTCACCTTCGACGGGACCCTCCGGGCGAGGCGCGCGAGAGAGCGCGCCGCCTCGGGGCCGTCGTTCACGCCGGCGATCAGGACGACCTCGAGCGTGACGCGGCGGCCCGGCTCGGGAGGCCACTCCTCGAGGGCCTCGAAGAGCTCCGCGACGGACCACTGCGCGTTGATCGGCATCAGGCGCGTCCGGAGCGCGTCCTCGGCGGCGGTGAGGGAGACGGCGAGGTTCGGGCGCCGTTCGCGCTTCGCCAGCTCGCGGATCCCCGTCACGATCCCCGCCGTCGAGACGGTCGTCCGCCGCGGAGAGACCTCCGATTCGAGGAGGTCGAGCGCCCTCGAGACGTTCGCGACGTTCAGGAGCGGCTCGCCCATCCCCATGAAGACGACATTCGCCGCGCGCGGGCCGAAGCCCTTCTCGCGGGCGACGACGAGGTACTGCCCGAGGATCTCGCCGGCCGAGAGGTTCCGTCCGGCTCCCATCCGCCCCGTCACGCAGAAGGCGCAGGCCAGGGCGCATCCCGCCTGCGAGGAGACGCAGACGGTGACGCGCTCGCCCGTGCCGGAGGCGCGCCGCCGCGGGGCGGGGAGGAAGACGGCCTCGACCTTCGCGCCGTCCGCGAGGCGGAAGAGGAACTTCTCCGCGCCGTCCTCCGCCTCCGTCCGCGTCTCGACCTCGGGAAGGCCGACGACGAACCGCTCGTCGAGCGCCGCGCGGAGCGAGGCGGGCAGGTCGGTCATCTCGTCGAACGAGCGGGCGCGCCGCTCCGTCGTCCAGCGCATCACCTGCGCCGCGCGGAAGCGCTCCCGCGCGAGCGGGGCGAGCGCCTGCGCGAGCTCGGGGAGCGAGAGCCCGAGGAGCGGAGTCTTCACGTCGGAACCGCGGGGCGCCGGCGCGCTTCCCCGCGTCGGGAGGCCCGCACGCCCTCAGACCCGCTTCGAGACGGTCGTCCGGAGCGAGACGGCCGTCCCCGTCCGCCGGCGCCCGCGCGGCGCGCGCGGGGCTCGCGTCGGGTCGATCCCGAGGGAGCGGAGGAAGTGGAGGTCCTTCACGTCGATCTTGAAGGCCGCCCCCTCCGCCTCCTCGCGGTGCGCGGGGCCCCCTCGGCGGATCGACGGCAGCGCCGCGCGAGAACGGCGGCCCCGGGCGTCGAGGGCGACGGTCGCGTCGAGGACGAGGTACGGCTCGTGCCCCTCCTCGCGGAGGCTCTGGAGGATGCCGTGCACCTCCGCCGAAGAGGAGACGGCCTCGTTCAGCGCCTTCCCCAGCTGGCGGAGCGCCGCGCGGGTCTTCTCGTCGAGAGCCATCGGCTCGACTCTAGAGCGGTCGAACGGCGCGCGTCAATCTTCGCCGCGGTCGAACCTTCGATCGACGAGGCGCGCGAGCACCGAGAGGACCTTGCGCGGCGTCGAGAGCGAGATGCGGCGTCGCAGCGTTTCGAACGGGCGCGCGAGGACCTCGCGCGCCACGTCGGCGTAGATGCCGCCCATCATCGTCACCGCGAAGCGGCACTCGCGGTCGACGAGCTCCTTCACCGGCTCGGCCCTCCGGAAGAAGGAGAGCGCGCGCCGCGCCTCGAAGCGGACGAGCTCGGCGACGGCGGGCGTGGCGCGGAGCGACGCGACGTCCTCCTCCGACACGCCGAAGCGCGCGAGGTCCTCGAGCGGCAGGTAGAGCCGGCCGCGCCCCACGTCCTCGCCGACGTCCCGCACGACGTTCGTCAGCTGGAGCGCCGTCGCGAGGTCGCGCCCGCGCGCCTCGGCCTCGGCGTTCCCGAGGCCGCCGAAGATCGCGAGCGAGATCGTCGAGATCGTCGAGGCCACGAGGTCGCAGTAGCCGAGGAGCTCCTCGAACGTCGCGTAGCGCGTCTTCGCGAGGTCCTGCCGGCATCCGGCGAGGAGGCCCTCGAACGCCTTCTTCGGGATCGGGAATCGCGGGAGCGAGCCGGCGAGCGCGATGCCCGCGGCGCTCGACGGGCTTCCGCCGTAGACGGCGTCGAGCTCCTTCTCCCACGCGTCGAGGCGTGCGGGGGCGCCGGACGGGTCCCCCTCGTCCACGGCGTCGTCGGCGACGCGGCACCAGGCGTAGGCCGCGTAGACGGCGTGGCGCCGCTCCTTCGGGAGGAATCGGAAGCCGACCGAGAAGTTCGCGCCGGCCCGGTGGGTCAGCGCGCGGTTCGCTCGGCGGGCCGCGGAGAGGTCGGGGACCGCGCTCACCCGATCCTCCCGAGCACGACCTCGCGGATCTCCCTCTCGCGCTTCCGACACCAGTGCTCGGGAAGCCTGTGCGCGCAGCGGCCTCGATTCCGCCAGAGGGCCGTCACGAGCGGCGCGAGGGCGAGGCGGAGCGCGCCCGGCCGGTAGAAGCCGGCGAGGACGGCGCGGAAGTCGGCGTGCGCGGCGAGGCGCGCGAAGAGCGAGAGCCCGAAGGCGCCTCCGGCCTCGTAGAGGAAGCGGTTCACGACGGAGACGCGCTGGCGGCGGGCGAACCTCTCCCGCGCGAGGGCGGCGAAGCCGCGCCCGGAGAGCAGCGCCTCGGCCGCCAGGGCGCCCGACGCGATCGCGTAGCGCATCCCGAGGCCGAAGAGGTAGTCCTGGAACGCACCGGCCTCGCCGGCCGCGGGGCGCCCGTCGCGGAGGGCGTCGGGAGCGAGGGCGAAGTTCATGAAGGAGTAGGCGTCGCGCGCCCCTTCCATCGGGACGCTCTCGACGGAGAGGAGCTTCTCCTTCGCCTTCGCGAAGTAGCGGTCGATGCCGCCGAGGTCCCTCACGATCGCGCAGCCGAACGTCCCGCGCCCGCCGACGGTGAAGAGATACGCGTAACCCCCGGGCGCGACCGAAGGGTCGAAGAGGACGCGGACGCGCGTGACGCCGTCGCTCTCGAAGGCCGTTTCGCGCGCGAGCCCGTCGGGCGTCTGGGGACCGGTCGCCACGAGGTCCGCGTCCTTCGGCTCGAGGCGGGAGCGGAAGCAGACCTCGGCTCCCGCCTCGAGGGCGCCGCCGAGGAGCGTCGCGTCGAGCGTCCCCTCGCCCGGGCCGCGCGTCACGAACCAGGCGTACGGCTCCCGCGACGACACCACGAAGCGCCGGAGCCTCGCGTCGAAGAACTCGGCCGTCGTCGCGGGGACCCAGGCCGGCGCCGGGAGGCCGAGCCGCGCGAAGAGCGCCGGCACCGTCTCGTCCGCGTCCGACGCGTCCTCGATCACCTGCAGGTCGCCGACGAAACGCGCGCCGACCGTGGCGTTCCGTTCGTGGACGACGACCCTCCTCCCGGCCCGCGCGAGGAGCGTGGCGGCGGTCAGGCCGGCGGGGCCGGCTCCGGCGATCGAGAGCGGGGGCGGTGCGCTCACGGGGACGGCCATTATTGCGGATCGAGCGGCGGCCCCTGCGCGCGCTCCGCCGCTCGCGACGGCACCTCCCGAATCCGTCGGACGATCGGCCGCAGAGACGCCCTCGCAGCTCTCCGGACTAAACTCCGACCCTCTCGGAAAGGCCCCACATGCGTTTCGAATCCCTTCGCCCCCGACTCGAGCCCTTCCTCCTCCGCGTCGAGCGCCCCGGCCGCTACCTCGGCCTCGAGCGGAACGTCGTCCGGAAGGACCTCTCCGCCTCGGAGCTGACGCTCTGCCTCGCCTTCCCCGACGCGTACGAGATCGGGATGAGCCACACCGGCACGAAGGTCCTCTACGAGCTCGTGAACCGCCGCGACGGATGGACCTGCGAGCGCGCCTACGCCCCGTGGGTCGACCTCGAGGAGGTGATGCGCCGCGAGCGGATCCCCCTCTTCTCGATCGAGTCGTGCGCCCCGGTCGCGGACTTCGACGTCCTCGGCTTTTCCCTCCAGAGCGAGCTGAACTACACGAACGTCCCGAACATGCTCGACCTCGCCGGGGTCCCGGTCCTCGCGTCGGAGCGCGGCGACGCCGACCCGGTCGTCGTCGGCGGCGGCCCGTGCGTCGCGAACCCCGAGCCGGTCGCCGACTTCTTCGACGCGTTCCTCCTCGGCGACGCCGAGGAGGCGCTCGGCGTCTTCCTCGAGGCGGTTGCGGCCACGCGGGGCTTGCCGCGCCGGGAGCGGCTGCTCGCGTTCGCGGCCTGCCCCGGCATCTACGTCCCCTCGCTCTACGACGTGAGCTACGACGGCGACCGCGTCGCCGCGTACGCGCCGAACGCCCCGGGCGTGCCCGAGCGGGCGAAGCGCGTCTGGGTCGAGCGGCTCGACCCGTCGGTCTACCCCGAGAAGCCGATGGTCCCGTCCGTCGACATCGTCCAGGACCGCCTCGGCCTCGAGATCATGCGCGGCTGTACGCAGGGGTGCCGCTTCTGCCAGGCGGGCTACTGGTACCGCCCCGTCCGCGAGCTCGACCCGGCCGACGTCGCGCGGATGACGAAGGCGTTCATCGACGAAGCCGGCTGGTCCGAGGTCGGGTTGCTGTCCCTCTCCTCCGCCGACTACTCGCAGATCGAGCCGCTCGTCGCCTGCCTCGCGCCCGAGCTCGCGAAGACGAAGGTCTCCATCTCGCTCCCCTCCCTTCGCGCCGAGGCGTTCTCGGTCGCGCTCGCCGACGCCGTCTCCGAGGTGAGGAAGTCGGGCTTCACGTTCGCCCCCGAGACCGGCTCCGACCGGCTCCGCCGCGTCATCAACAAGACCTTCACGAACGACGACATGGTGAAGGCCGCGGGCGTCGCGTTCGAGCGCGGGTGGGACCTCATCAAGGTCTACACGATGATCGGCCTCCCCTCCGAGACGACGGCCGACCTCGACGAGCTCGTCACGCTCGTGGCGAGCATCCTCGCCGAGGGACGGAAGAAGGGCGTGCGGGCGACGGTCCACGTCTCCGTCGGCTCCTACGTCCCGAAGAGCTTCACGCCGTTCCAGTGGTCGGCGTTCGACGGCGTGGAGCGGCTGACGGAGAAGCTCGCGTACCTGAAGGAGAAGTTCCGCCCCGTCCGCGGAGCGAAGCTGAAGTGGCACGAGCCGAAGGAGGCCGAGATCGAGGCGATGCTCTCGCTCGGCGACCGGCGGATGTCGACGGCGCTCCTCGAGGTCTGGAAGCGCGGCGGGAAGTTCGACGGCTGGTCCGAGCACTTCTCCTGGCAGCGCTGGACCGAGGCCCTCGAGGCCGCCGGCATCCCGAAGGAGCGGCACCTCCGCGAGAAGGACCTGAAGGAGACGCTCCCCTGGGACGTCGTCGACGCCTCGATCCGCAAGCCCTTCCTCGTCGTCGAGTGGAAGAAGGCCCTGCAGGAGATGGCGACGGACGACTGCAAGTGGGGCCGCTGCACCGCCTGCGGCGTCCCCGGCAACGGCGAGGACACCGTCCTCGCGAACGGGATGCCGGCCGGGTTCTCGTTCGCGCTGCCGGCGCTGGAGCCGGCGGAGGCCGCCGCCCCCGCACCGGCGGAGTCCGCGTCCGGCTCTCCCCTCCCGTCCGCCTCCGGGGTCGCGAGCGGCGTCGCCGACGCGCGCGACGAGGGGCGCGGCTCCGCCTACGCCGACAAGGCGAAGGGCGCCGCGTACCGGATGAAGGCGACGCCCGACCTCCTCCCGCTCCGCGAGCGGCGGACCTCCCGGGGCGGCGCGAGCGAGAGCGCCGCGGTCGCGAGGACCTGGCGCGTCTCGTTCGAGAAGCTCGGCGACGCCCGCTACCTCTCCCACCGGAACGTCATGGACGTGCTCGAGCGGGCGCTGCGCGCCGCGCGGGTCCCGGTCCGGTACACCGAGGGCTTCAACCCGCACATCCGCCTCTCGATGGGCCCGGCGCTCCCGCTCGGCTCCGAGTCGCGCCACGAGCTCTTCGACCTCGACGTCCTCGACGCCCTGACGCCGGAGCACCTCGCCGCCGTGAACGACCGCCTCCCGCCCGGGATGAAGCTCCTCGGCTGGACGGAGCTGCCGGCCGGCGCGCCCTCCCTCGGCAAGGCGGCGACGGAAGGGGTCTACCGCTTCACGCTGCCGAACGGCGAGGTGATCGTCGAGCGGCTGCGCCTTTCGGGCGAGGGGGCGACGACGCCGAAGCGACACATCGAGCAGACGTGGGGCCTCGCCGCGGAGGACCAGCACGTCATCCGCGTCCTCCGCGAGGAGACGGTCCTGACGCGCTGATCGCGCGACGGGGAGAGTGCGCCATGCCGTTCACGATCCGCTGCCACGCGACGTTCGAGGCCGCCCATCACCTGCGCGACTACGTCGGAGGACCGGAGCCGGTGCACGGGCATTCGTGGAAGGTGGAGGTCGCGCTCGGGACCGACGCTCTCGGCGACTACGACCTCTCCGTCGACTTCGTCCCGACGGAGAGGCTCGTGAAGGAGCTCGCCGCGCGACTCCACGACCGCGACCTCAACGGCGTCCCGCCGTTCGACGAGCGGAACCCGACCGCCGAGAACGTCGCCCTCTGGTTCGCGAGCGAGGTGCGGAAGGCGGGCGTCCTTGCGGAGGGTGTGCGGCTGGAGGAGGTCACGGTCTGGGAGGGCCCGCGGAACTCGGTCACCTGGAGGCCGTGACCGCCCCGGGAGGCGAGCCTCGCCCCGGCTCGCCCCCCCCATTCCCGCCTCTACTTTCCCGCGGCCGTCCCGAACGACGGGAGCGCCATGTCCACCCCCGCCTTCGCAGCCTCGGGGAGCTCCTCGGGCACGGCCGGGCGCGGCCGGTACGTCGGGAGCGGAACCGCCTTGCCGCCCGCGTAGATGGGGTGGCGCCCCTTGTCGCGGTACCAGTCGGCGAGCGTGGCCGTCTGGTGCATCTCCTCGATGATCTGCCTCCACCCGGCGCCCGTGTTGTAGGCGCAGAAGGAGATCTCGCCGAGCTGCGTCCCGTACGGGATGATGCACATCTCCGTCCGGCGGAAGTCGTAGTTGAAGAGGTCCTGGAACCACATGCCGGCGACGAGGAGGACGCGCCAGGGGTAGCGTCCCGCCTTCGCGATCCCCATCGACCTGCCGGTGTGGCCGTCCATGATCCGGAGCGTCTCGAGGACGCCGAGGTTCTTCGGCACGCCCGCGGGGCGGATGTTTCGCGCCGTGGCGAGGACCGCCTGGAGGACGGTGAGGAAGCGCCCCCGCGCCGCGTCGGTGACGACGGTCAGGTCGCGCAGGAGCCGGTCGACGTCGAGGAGCTGCGTCACGGGAACGGCGTCGCCCGTCTTCTCGTGGACGAGGACCATCGTCGCGATGCCGCAGTTCGGGTGGCACCCGCACTTCAGCGAGCCCCACTCGGCCTCGAGGCCGCCGAGGAGGTCGCGCAGGTCGGAGAACGGCCCCGACGCCGAGAGCGGGAACCAGTCGCGCATCGGCTCGCCCAGCCCGGCCTGCGCCTTCACGTCGTTCGCGAGGTGCGAGAGCGTGTAGCGCTGCTTCTTCCGGGTCTCGTCGTCCACCTCCTCGTCCCGCCCGGTGAAGGAGACCGGCTGGAAGGAGAGGGCGTTGATCTTGTCGATGTTCTTGATCGCGAACCGGATGATGTCGCCGACCTGGTCGTTGTTGATCGAGTTGACGATCGTGATGACGAGGGTGACGTCGACGCCGGCGGCCTTCAGGTTCTCGAGCGCGCGCAGCTTGACGTCGTAGAGGTTCGAGACGCCCCGGTGCTGGTTGTGCTCGTTGCCGACCCCGTCGAACTGGAGGTAGACGAGGCGGAGCCCCGCCTCGGCCGCGGCCCTGGCGAACGCGGGCTCCTGCGCGAAGCGGACGCCGTTGGAGGCGCACTGGACGGCGAAGTAGCCGATCTCCTTCGAGTAGCGGATCGCCTCGAGGAAGTGCGGCGAGAGCGTCGGCTCGCCGCCCGAGAACTGGACGGAGAGCTGGCGCCGCGGCTGGATCGACGCGGCGTTGTCCAGGATCTGCTTCACGTCGTCCCAGGTCAGCTCGTGGACGTACCCGACCTGGTTCGCGTCCATGAAGCAGGGGTTGCACATCATGTTGCAGCGGTTCGTCAGGTCCACGGTCAGGACCGCGCCGCGGCCGTAGCGCATCGACGACGAGCCATGGTCGTGGAGCTCGTCCTTGCCGATCTTCACGTCGCGCCCGAAGAAGTTCCCCTCGAGGCGGCGGTAGAAGTCGACGTCGTTCGACATCAGGTCCTCGAACGTGCCGTGCTTCGGGCACGTCTTGACCATCCAGATCTCCTGGCCTCGCTGGACGATGTCCGCCGGGATCTCGCCGGGGTGACCGTCGATCAGGGCCTTCAGGTCTTCCTGCCCCTTCACGATCGCTTCGCGGACCTCCCGCGTGCAGACGGGGCAGAGCGAATCCGTCCTCCGCGGAAAGCCGAGCGGCGGTTTCGTGCGCTCGTGGCTCTTCGGCAACGGCTCGGGCGACCACGCCGGGTGGAAGGAGCGGGCCGGGACTTTCCGGTTGACCCACTGGAACCCCCTCCAGGCGACATCCGCGGCGCCTCGCACCGTCGAGTAGAAGGCCTCACGCATCATTTCTCGGATCCTCCCTGAAAGGCGACGCCGACCCGCTCCGCAGGAGCGGCTCGCCTCCTTGCACACTTAACCGGACAGAATAGCATTCCGGCCGCCTCAGAGCCCGTAGCGGGCCGGGGCGAACGGAGCGGCCGGGACCGGCGGCTCGTGGCCGGTGACGAGGTCGGCGACGAGCCGCGCCGCGGCCGGCGCCAGGAGGAGCTCGTCGCTCCCCCACGCCGTCGCGAGGAACATGCCCTCCACGTCCGTCTCTCCGGCCAGAGGGAGGCCGTCCGGCGCCCGGAGCTCGAGCGCTGCCCCGGACTCGACCGCCTCCCAGGCCGTCGAGGCCGGCACGAGCCGCCGAAGATCCTCGAGGAGGGACGCGAGGCGGCCCGCGCCGCACCGGGCCGTCCGACCGTCGCGCCCGGCCCGGCCGAGCGCGACGAGCGTCCCGTCCCGACGGGGGACGAGGCGGACCCCGCTCGAGACGAGGAGGCGGCCGGGGCGATCCGGGTCGGAGGAGGCGTCGAGCCGGAGCCACGGCCTCGCGAACGCCTCGAGCGGAAACGGGAGCAGTCCGGCCTCGCCGCGTTCGATCGCCTCGCCCTCCGCGAGGACGACCGCGGACGCCGGAAGGAACCCGGCCGGCGTCTCGACCCCGGAGACGCGTCCACCGGTCCGGGCGACGACGCGCGCCCCCGTCCCCTCGACCAGCCGGACCCCGGCGCCCCGGGAGGCCAGGACGAGCGCCCGACCGATCCGACGAGCCCTGGCCACCCCGTCACGCGGGAAGGAGAAGGCCGCGCGGAGCTCCGGAGCGAGCGCCGGCTCGCGGCCTCGGGCCTCCTCGGGCTCGAGGACCTCGAAAGGCACGCCCTTCTTCCGCTGGGCGTCGAGGGCGCGGTCGAGGAGGACCTCTTCCGGCTCGTCGAACGCCACGGTCAGGGCGCCCCGCTCGTCGTACTCGCCCGGGACCCCGGTCTCCTCCTCGAGGTCCGAAAGCCAGTCGGGGAAGAGATCGCGCGCGAGGAGCGCGAGCCGGCCCCTCGCCTCGTGGGCCGCCTCCTCTACGAACGCCTGCGCCGCGACCGGGGCGCCGGGACCGGACGGGCGGCCGACTCTCCCCGACGCGAGAAGGACGACGTCGAGGTCGCGTCGCGCGAGCTCGAGGGCGACGGCGGCCGCCGCGAGCCCCGCGCCGCAGACGACGGCGTCCGCGGCGGAGAGGGTCCGCGTCACTCGACCCGGCCCTCCCGCAGACGACGGCGTCCGCGGCGGAGAGGGTCCGCGTCACTCGACCCGGCCCTCCGCGGGCAGGACGGGACCCCGGCCCGCGATCTCGTGCGGCCCCCGGCGGCGCTCCACCCGCGCGACGACGGCCCGGCCGACGGCCCGGACCGCGGCGTAGTTCAGCGCCGCCGAGGCCGCGATCCCGGCCAGCGGGACGAGGTGCGCGAGCGGGCGTCCCGCGGCCCGCACGGCGAGCCGCGCCGCGAGAGACTCGGCCAGCCCGACCGTGAGCCTTCGCCCGACCGAGAGGCCGGCGCCGGCCGCGAGCCCCGCGACGACCTCGAGGGCGCGCTCCTCCGGGTCGAGCTCGGCCCCGTACAGCAGGTGCAGCCCGACGATCATCCGGCTCTGGAGGACGATCAGGGTCGTCAGCTCGGGCGCCGTCGCCGCGACGGCCGCCCACCCCGGAGGGACGCTCGCCGCCGCGCCGACGAACGCGGCCTTCCGGGCCGACGACTCGATCATCAGCGCGGCCTTCCTGCGCGTCGAGAGGCCGGGATGCCGTCGCGAGAACTCCAGGACTCCGTCGCGGATCCTCTCCACGTCGAGGTCCGTCGAGGCGCGCCCGACGAGGGCGAGGAAGGACGCGGCGATCTTCACGTCGGCTCCGTCGAAGTATCATCCCCCCCGCCCCGCCGCCGGAACAAGGCGGCGTCGGCGACGGCCGCCGAAGGAACAAGGAGGTCCCGTGCACGCGATCCGCACCGCCCGCTTCGCCCTCGCCCTCTCGCTGGGTCTCGCTCTCGCGGCGACCGCATTCCCGTCCGACGCGGCCACGCCCCAGAAGAAGAGCGCGGCGCCCCGGAAGGCCGCGCCGAAGAAGGAGAACAAGGTGTCGTCCACCCCGCGCGACTACGCGAAGACCCTCGCCGTCCTGAAGACCTCCCAGGGAGACGTGACGATCCGGTTCTTCTTCGACAAGGCTCCCGGTCACGTGAAGAACTTCGTCGACCTGGCCGCGAAGGGCTTCTACGACGGCACGCTCTTCCACCGCGTCATCCCGGGCTTCATGGTCCAGGGAGGCGACCCGCTCACTAAGGACCCGGCCAAGAGCTCCCTCTTCGGAACCGGCGGGAACACCGACAAGACGGGCAAGCCGGTCAACGTCAAGGCCGAGTTCAACGACGTCAGCCACAAGCGGGGCGTCGTCTCGATGGCCCGCGCGAGCGACCCGCACTCGGCCTCGTCCCAGTTCTTCATCGTCGTCCAGGACTCGCCGTTCCTCGACCGCCAGTACACCGCGTTCGGCGAGGTCGTGAAGGGGCTCGAGGTCCTCGACAGGCTCGTGTCGGAGTCGAACTCCGACACCTCAGACCCGCGCAGCGGCGGCAAGCCCCGCGCCTACCAGAAGATCCTGAAGGTCGAGCTCGCCGCCGAGGCGGCGCCCGGCAACGCGTGACGTCTCCCGGCCCCGCCGCCCTGGAGGCGCGCGTCTCCGCGGCATGCTCCCGCTTCGGCCTTCCGGAATCCGGCCCCATCCAGCTCCTGGCGGGCGACGTCGGCCAGCGGCGATACGTCCGCCTCCGCACCTGGGCCGACGCCACCGTCGTCCTCGTCCTCTATCCCGAGCCGTCCTCGCCGGCGCAGGAGAGGTGGCGCCGGATCGGAGAAGCCCTCGCGCGTGAGGGCCTGCGCGTCCCGGCGCTCCTCGACGACGACCCCGCCTCCGGGACGGCGCTCGTCGAGGACCTCGGCGACCGCGACCTCGCGGCGGAGCTCCGCGAGGCGGCTCCCGACGAGCGCGAGCCACTGATCGAGGAGGCCGAGGAGCTCCTCGCTCCCCTCCGGGGGATGTCCCGCGAGGTCGCGCTCCTCAACCCGCCCTTCGACGCCGCCTTCTTCGTTTCGGAGCTCGCGCACACGCGCCGCTGGGCGCTCGAAGGCGACGACGCGCGCCCGCTCGCCCCGGAGCGAGCCGCCGAGTGGGAGGAGCTCGCCGCACGCCTCGCGCGGGAGGCGGCGGACGCCTCGCGGGTCGGCGGGCCCGTCCCGACCCACCGCGATTTTCACGCGAACAACCTGATGCGCACCCCCGAGGGAGCCCTGGCGCTGATCGACTTCCAGGACCTGCGGCTCGGCCACCCCGACTACGACCCCGTCTCTCTCCGCTTCGAGCGCGCCGGGGCGCTCGTCCCGTCGAGCGGGGACGACCGGAGCGAGGCCGTCCTCCTCCAGCGGGCCTGGAAGGTCCTCGGGACGTTCGAGAAGATGCTGGCGCTCGGGCGCGGGGTCTACGAGCCGCACCGGGACGCCGCTCGCCGAACGATCCGCGAGCGGACCCGCCCCGACGGCCCCTGGGCGCCGCTGCTCGCCTTCCTGCCCGCCTGAGCGGGTATCATTCCCGCTCTCAGGAGGCCCACGTGCCCAACCTCGGAATCCCGGAACTTCTGATCCTCCTCTTCATCGTCGTCCTCCTCTTCGGCGTCGGGAAGCTCCCGCAGCTCGGAAAGGGGATCGGCGAGGGGATCCGCAACTTCAAGCAGGCCGTCAAGGACGGCGGCCAGGACTCCGAGAAGAAGGAGCCTCCGACGGGCAACGGCTCCGGGAACGGCCCCTCCGCCCCGAAGTGACCTCCGTCCGACAACGGACCTCGGAATAGCGGGACGCGTTCCGGCGTTTTCCTCGCCGGGAACGCGTGCCTGCGCCCACGGACCGGAGCGGACCGGCCGGCGCAGCCTGCCCTACGGGAGTCGCCAGCATGAAGATCGCCAAGCGCGTCTTTCTCTTCCTCGCCGTCAACGTCCTCGTCGTCGCGACGATCTCGGTCGTCCTGAGCCTCCTGGGCGTCCGGCCGTACCTGAACGCCTACGGGCTCGACCTGAAGGCCCTCGCCGTCTTCTGCCTCGTCTGGGGCTTCGGCGGCGCCTTCATCTCGCTCGCCCTCTCGCGGGTCATGGCGAAGTGGGGAATGGGCGTGAAGCTCGTCGCCCCGGGCACGCCCGACCCCGGCGCGCAGGAGCTCGTTTCCACCGTCCATCGCCTCGCGCAGGCCGCCGGCCTCCGGACGATGCCGCAGGTCGGCGTCTACGAATCCGACGAGGTCAACGCCTTCGCGACCGGTCCGACGAAGAACCGCGCGCTCGTCGCCGTCTCCACGGGTCTCCTCCGGCGGATGCGGCGCGAGGAGGTCGAAGGGGTCCTCGGCCACGAGATCGCCCACGTCG